>Ga0307424_1000520_pt1 | contig 20544 bp, 22 predicted proteins | sample SalMarWE160320MG_FD_202157 | JGI IMG/M metagenome (GOLD analysis project Ga0307424, IMG submission 202157) | Salt marsh sediment microbial communities from the Plum Island Ecosystem LTER, Massachusetts, United States - WE1603-20 | ecosystem: Environmental > Aquatic > Marine > Intertidal zone >... | reverse complement strand
GATTCGATAGATGTGAAAAAGCCTTTTCAGGGAAAAGTTGAGTTGGATAGTGATCTTTGTCCGAGTGGCTGCATGGTTTGTGTTGATGTGTGCCCAGCTAAGGCGATTCAGTTAGAGAACGGCAAACCTGTTGTGTTCCCTCAGTTTTGTGTCTTCTGTTCTGCATGCCAAAACGTTTGCCCGAAAGAAGCCATCAACGTGACCAGAGATTGGGTGTTTCATTCAGATGTTAAAGCCGCAGCTTGGCTGACAGCCTTAAAGAAGTTTGCTTCCTTTGAAGCTGTAATAAAGGAGCTTAGGGTAAAATCTGGGCGAAAACGGGCTTCTCGTGTACAAAATAGAAATATAGATGCCATTTCTAAGCCTGAACCGCCGATTAGCGCACAAGCAATAGCTTTCATGGCGGTCCTAGAAGAATACGAATCTTCTGTAGGGGCAACACCTAAAAGCAAGAGATAACCGACTTAGCCCTTATGGAAAAGAAGCAAGTTGCGCTTTTAGCCATATTTTGTGGCATCGCCATTTTTGGCATAAAACTAGTAGCATACTTTATTTCTAATTCTGTAGCCCTGCTTTCTGATGCCCTAGAATCTATTGTTAACATAGCCGCTTCGGGGCTGATGCTGTTCTCGGTTTGTGTTTCAGAAAGAGCCCCGGACAGCGACCACAAGTATGGTCACGAAAAAGTCGAGGACCTGTCCTGCCTCGTGGAAGGCATCTTCATACTCATTGCTGCCCTACTGATCATCACTGCCGCTGCGGGACGCCTCTTCGAATCCGCTGAACTAATCAAAGTCGACGTCGCAATTGGAATCTCGATGTTTGCTACTGCCCTAAACGCGGGGCTCTCTTGGCTGCTAATCAGAACTGCTAAGAGTTGTGGCTCATCGGCTCTTGAGGGCGACGCGAAGCATCTGTTCTCTGATGTGATTTCAACTGTGGGTGTTTGGATTGGTCTCTTTGTTGCTCAACTGACTGGGTGGGGTTTCTTGGATTCTGTTATGGCGTTTGTTGTTGCTGCTTTGGTTATAAGGATGGGCGCGGGGCTTGTTTTGAAATCTTCAAACCGTCTAATGGATCAGTCGTGCAGAGAAGAGGAGGAGAAGATAATTGAAGTTCTTGGCAGGCACACTTTCCAGTTTATAGACTTTCATAACCTGAAAACCCGTCGACATGGGAACCAAGTTTTTGCGGAGCTCCATCTTTCTGTTGACGGTTCACTGAGCGTTAAGGAGGCTCATAATCTTACGGATCATTTAGAACAGGAATTGAAAGATGAGCAGCCGAACGTGAACATAACAATTCATGTTGAGCCTCCAAAAAAGTAGCGGTAGGGAAAAGCCGTTTCAGTTTTTGAAATGCTTTTTTTATGATATCCCTTATCTTATAGTATGTAGTGTGTATTGATATAGAAGATAAGGTGAACAGGAATGACAACAAGAAAATGTATCGTGAGCTTCACAGCTTTATCTCTCCTGATAACTCTGTTGACTTTTTCCGCTTTTGTTTCGGTTCAAGCAAACGGGCAAACCAATAGCCCTAACATACCGCCTGACATGTCACAGGATGCTTTACAATATAATCGAACCGACATCACGCCTTCAGGCTACATGGAATCCATACAAGCAATGGAGATGAACGTTTTCTTCTACAGAAACGTTACCTTGATGATGAACTGCACAATGAACTGCGAAATGAATGTGACCATAGACCCGGAAGTCCAAAACAGGATTGTCTCCGTTAATGTTGAACCAAACCAGACAATGACGATGACAATAAATGTTAGCGCTTCACCGCCCCAAGGCGAGGCAGTGATGGAACGCACCCTCAACTTCTACATGGGACTGGAACCTGACGCTACACTCCAGCTGCAGGGTCAACTAAGATTACAAATCAACCAGACAGAACTCAGCGCTGAACTTAACAGGGAAGTCAATGCTTCAAAACTAACTTGGATGTACTGGAACCAAACTCAAGCCCAGTGGGTCACCGTTGAAAGCTACATGAACCAGGACGGATACTTGGTATGCGACACAGATCACTTTTCAACATGGACCGTCGCCGAGGTTGAATCTCCAGAGGAAGTGCCAGAAGGCATACACGTATACACTGTAGTCGCGTTAGCCGTAATCGCAACCGCAGCCGCGGCAGTAATGAAACGAAAGAAAACCCAAACCTAGAAAGCTGAAAAGAAGCTGTTGGAGACGTCTCCAACAAACCCCCTTTTCTATTTTTTAGCTAAACCTATTTTACCATCGTAGAATGTTTGCCATCGTCTTCTTGCTGACATCCTCAGCGACCTGTTTTCCAGCCAACCTTTCTGCCAGTTTAAGTGCAAACGGGAGTGCTGTTGCGGGTCCTCTGCTTGTTATGATGTTGCCGTCAACAACTATCATGTCCTGTTTTGGTTTGCCTCCGCCCTTCTCCAGCTCGTTTTCCATTCCCGGGTAAATCGTGCAAGATTTGCCTTCTAAAACGCCTGCGTCTGAGAGAACTGCGGGAGCAGCACAGATTGCGGCTACTAGCTTGTCTGAGTTGAATGCCTTTTTGATCATGCCTATTACGCGGGGGTCATTTCTGAGGTTCTTGTAGCCCGGATTTCCTCCAGGAACTACGATCACATCAAAATCGTCTACTTTCACGTCGTCGATAGACTTGTCGGGGGCAATCTTCATTGCGTGTGCGCCCTCAATTATGTTGGGTGTTAAGCCGGCAACTGTCACGTCTATGTTTGCTCTTCTGAGGACGTCTACGATTGTTACAGTTTCGATTTCTTCAAATCCTGTGGCAAGAAAAACTAACGCTTTAGTCATTTACAGGTCTCCATTATTGTTCTAATTCTTTGACTAGTTTCGCGATCTGCTCTATAACATAATCGTTTATTTTTTTCCCTTTCTCCTCAGAAGCTATTGTGGGGTCTCCCATGACTCCGCTTGGGAAGTATCGTTCAGGGTCTGGAGTAATCTCAAATCTGGGAAAATTTGGGTAGTTCGGTGCTCCTTTTCCTTTTATCAGGTCTGAGCGGATAGCCATTACCCTTGATGTTTCGATGGTTCCGGCGTGGGAATCTCGGTCATCAAAGTCTTTGCCTCTAAGATCAAACGCGAAATCGTAGTCAGAGCAGACCATAATTTTGGGTCTATCTTTTTCGTTCTGGTGATTGGTCACGACTGTTTTGGCTGCAAGCCTAATCGCAGTCATGTGCGACCCACCCGCATGACCAGTTATAACCAGCAATCTCTTGAAGCCATTACGGACAAAATCTTCCAATATATCATTCATTATGCTGCGTAGCGAATCAAAAGTTATCGTGATTGTGCCTGGAAAGTTTCTTGTAGAATTACACAGACCATATCTCAACGGGGGCGCAACTAGGCAACCAGTTTTTCGGGCAACACCCAAAGCAACATACTCTGCCTGAAGACTGTCTGTAGATAGCGGCAGATGGGCTCCATGCTCTTCTATGCTTCCACACGGGATAATCACAACTTTTCCGTCTTTAGCCGCCTTTTCCGCTTCCGGCATACTCAACTCGTCAAACCATAACGTTCCTTTTTTGCTTGAATCCGCACACATCTTCATTCTTTCTCCTATTGTTGTCACAGAAACTACACTATTTCATTCTTTGATGACCTTTAGGGTTTGTTCGTAGTATCGGGGACCGTAACTTAGTACAATTTGATGATACACGTTGGTTCCGTCTACGACTTTCTCGAGGTTTCCTTCAACCAGCACCCTTTCGCCCTTTTTTGCCTGCATCCTGAACTCTTCCATGTACGAGAATATCCGCGTGATGCCGTCAACTTCTGGTCCTTCCAGAACCTCTTTTACCGCAATTTGGTAAACCGACGGAATAAACGGCGTATCCGTATCATCAGTTACCTCGGCTACTGCCTTGATCCAGCCCACATGAAATATCCGCGCGAACTGATTATACTCATTAACGTTTTCTGTCCACGTCTTCACTGGCTCAAACTCTGCCTTAACAACTCTCTCCGCATCCTTGGAATCAAAGTAGGCGTAAATCATTTTTCTTCTCTGATGCCAAACATACTCCTTTAGACTGTAATTTATGAACTTCCAGTCCTTCGACTCAACAGCCTTCATGTGGTCAAACTCGTTCCGCAAAGACGGGTCATCCCTGTAAAGAGTCTCTAGCGCCTCACAGAGCCTCTTCATGTTTTCTTTGCCGTAAACGATGAAATCCAAATCCGAAAAGCCTGGATGATAAAAACCATGCAGAAGAGAGCCAAACACCCCAAAATCTTCCTCTTTCAAGCCTGACTGCCCCAAAACCCGACCAAACAAGTCATGAAACGCCTTCAACAGAACATCATCAGGCTCCTTCGCCAGCACCTCTTTTAGTCCAGCCTCTGGTTTACGAACTTCAAGTATGTCCTCTTCATTCACGCCTACCAGACACTTCTGCAGCGGCCAATAAAAAACGGTGTACTGAGGAAACCTGTTCAAAATAAGCTTCAGTCCCTCATCCGCAAAAAATTTGTAATAAAGAGGCACATTTTCTCCTCTTCTTGCCCGAGGATTAGTGGACTTGAAGACGTTTGGCGACGCATACTCTGGGTCACAGACATAGGCGCCTGAGGGATGAAGGTAACCGTAAACCCTGAAGATTATGCCGTCTCTTGTTAGTATGGCGTCACGGTCTCGCAGCTTCAGCAACCAAACACCTCAACTTAACATATATTCATATTAGGAGACTAATAGAGGTTCATTGTTGAAAACAGTATTTTTTCTGTTTTTGCTGGAAGGATGATTATCCGTTTCTTTTAACTAATCAAACAGGCTCAATATACTCTTTCTCTCGCGTAGCCGTGCCAACCACAACCTGATAGCATACAGCGCCAGATTCAAGGTTCTCCACCCGCTCCAACGTCCCCGAAACCTTAACCGCATCCCCAGTCCGAGCCACATTCCTGTAATAACCAATCATCGACAACACCCTAGCTGGAACCTGCTCCTCCGACAGTTCTGACGCTGAATCTTCTGGCTGATAATTCTTGATTGGGTAGATTGCGGGTCGGAACATGTTTTCGCTGTCCTCAACAACCATGCAACTGAAGCTGACATTCTTAACCGACGTGTACCGCAGTTTTCCGTGCGGAGCATCTATCTCATCATACTTTCTTACAGCATTATACACGAAACGCCTATCATTATAGCGCCCCCGATGCTTCCTAGCGTAATCAATCTTTTTAGTGCAAACATGCGTAAACACGCCCTCCTCAGCAAGCCTGTTAACCGCAATCTCCAACATTTTGAAGTTCTCAGAACCATAAACCACAAGGTCAATATCAGAATACTCAGAATGCATATTCAAGCCAACAGACCCGTGAATACCAAAATCTTGGACTGCCAATTTTGATTCTTCAGAAAGAAGAGAAACCAGCTCCACAGTCTCTTTCTCTATCACATCTTTGTTTGTTTTTTTGAATATCGCCTGAAGGCACTCGCCCGGCAAATACACTTTCCTTATCTTGTCCAGTGGAACGCTCATAACCTCTTTTCCCCTAAATGGACAGCAATACAGGTAATGCGGAAAATTTTTTCTGAACGTTTCCAAAAATTTTTGATAATTTTCGACAGTGTAAAGTTTCTCGGGTCTAGAAAGCTCTATACTTTCTAGGTTCCATTTCTGCTTAAGAAAACGTATCGGAAAATGATGCGCCAAACTAGAGGGAATGTATTTTAGGAACGCGAAAACACGGTTTTCTGGGTGCTCGTATCCAAAAACGTAGAAGATGAAGCCCTCTTTTGTGAGAAGGGTTTCGCCGTCTCTGGGAATCCAATCTTTCGTTGCCAAGCTGCTCATCCTCAAAGGTAAAGACAGCAAACTTTGCAGATTATTATAGCCTTTAAACATTTCCTGAAAAATGAACAGAAAAAGAAGAGTGCGGAGTAACCCACAGGTTTTGTGGCTCACAAAAAGGTGGAGCCACGAATTATTGGTCTGCGTAAGCGTTTTCGTTGGTTACCGATTTTCCGCCTGTAGTGATGGGGTATGCTCCGCAGGTTCTGCAGACAACAGCGTTATCGGCGACGTTAGAGTTACATTGCGGACAAGTTCTAGCGTCAGGGTCTTTGGCATGGGGCACACCTACAACCTTTCTGTATGCTTCATAGTAAACCAGCTGCTCTTTGTCGCGGATGGTAACATTGTCGGCTTCTAGAATCTTCTTCTTTTTCGCCGCAAACTCTGAATCAGAGATTTTCTTTGCCAAGTATTTAGGAAGAATCGTTGTACCCGAACCAACCTCAATTGGGTTCTTGTCTCTCCATCTGATTTCTGGCGGAAGAACATCTTCGAAGGCTTTGCGGAGAATCCATTTACCCCAAACTTCTCCTCGCTCTTCCTGAACATTATATCTTGGGTCCAAATTCATGGCAAACTTCTGAACGTCCGGGTCTAGGAATGGCTGTCTAACATCGATGCCCAAATTTTCGCCCAGAGTACCCGTGGAAAAAGCCATTATTCCCCACATTTTTTTTAGCATTGCTGTTAGTTTTTCCTTGTTTCCCACATGGCGGTAATACATGTGATATCCTGCAAAGAGTTCATCAGCTCCGTCCCCAGTGATTAGTTTGGTTGAGCCATAAGATTTAGCGAACCTCAATCCAATATTGATGGTTATGCTGTTTCGGACTTCCATGGGATCAAAAGAGTCCAAAACCTTGACGACATCTGGGATAGCTTCAAAAACTTCTTTTTCGCCAAACGGATTCATGTAATGTTCAATGTTGAGTCGTTTCGCCATCAGCTTGGCATATTTAGTGTCCAACGCGTTGGCTTCTTTGAAGATACAGGTGAATCCTCTGATGCGAACATGTTCTGATACGATGGTTGCAAGAATGCTGGTGTCTATGCCTCCTGAAAAGAGCATGTCTTCTGTGAGGTTTTTCATTACAGCTTTTTCAAGTAAATCACGTAGTTTAGCGGCTACTTCATCTACGTTTGCTAAAATGTCTTTTTCTGCAGCTCCCATACAATACACCTTATTCAATAGAACCTGAAAATATTACACGTTTACATATAAATATTTTCCTACAATTGAAGAAAATTGGATTTAGGTGGAAAATACATGAACAATCATTCATAAAAACTCCGTCTAGTTGACTGCATAAATGGGCGCCTGTCCCTCTTTTGCGCAGGTCAGCAATGGACTGCTAGAGGCAACTGTTAATAAAAAACTTGACCATCTACACTGTAGGAGACCAAGGATGGAGACGCAGCCTTTTTGGAAAGCGAAAACAGCACTCATTTGCTATATGCTGTTGTTTGCCGGAATCCTTGTAGGAAGCATCATAGTAGCCCTCATTCTACTTGGCATGGGACTCGGCGTTCAGGAATTAACTTTTCCATCTGCGCTCATAGCTCTTCCAATCAACGAAGGTATAATCTTGGGAATCACGCTTCTGTTCGCCAACCAGAAAGGTGCAGGTTTAAAGCAACTGGGTCTAAAAAAGCCATCTCTCAAAATAATACTGATTGCATCTTTTGCTGCGCTGTTCCTTCTTCTGCTGGCTGGAGGCATTTCTGTAATTGAGGAAGTTATTCTTGGTCCAGACCCAGAAGCGGGACTTCTTGTAGATGCTATACTGCCCAGAGACTCGGTACAATTGATTGTAATGCTTGGCATATCACTGGCTTTAGTTGGGCCTGCTGAAGAATTGGCTTTCAGAGGTTTTGTTCAAAGAGGGTTTGAAACTTCGTTCGGGAAAACGAGGGGGCTATTGTTTGCTTCTGTCTTGTTTGGGCTCTTGCATGGACTCAATTCTTTACGTTCTATTGTTCCTGTAACTGTTGTTAGCCTGTTTCTGGGCTATTTTTGGCAGAAAACAGATGGAAACACGGTTGCTTCAGCTTGGATGCATGGACTGTACGATGCGATAGCCATAGCAATAGCATATCTTGCTTACGTCTGAAAAACCAATCCAGTCTCGTTAACTATAATAGTCTCTTTAGGACTGGTGAGACTATGCGAAACTTCAGAGACCGCGATTTCCTTCAAACCAACGAAGGATTCTTTTTCTGTGTAGTCGGTCCGCTACATCCGCCCAAACGGGTCATCTCCTACATCAAGTATGTTCCTTCAGAGTCTGGAGTATGGGGAAGCGGAGAAAAAAAATTCGGCAGAATCTTGCCGAAATACACGATTCCTAATCTGCTGGAAACCTTCAGGTATCTTGAACAAAACTATCCACATTACCTGTTTCACTCACCCGTAGATAACATCACAATAACTGCCGTTCCCTACGAACACATAAACGAGCATTTTAAGCCCGAAGAAAAGCTGGCACAACTGAGGCAAGCCCAAAAACTAGATTCATTGCAGGAGAAGCTGGTTCGGTTCACAAGGTTTTTGGAGAAAATAAGCGGTGTTTCCGAGGCGTCCTTTGGAGTAACCGGGTCCATTCTTTTGGATATTCATCAACCCACATTTTCTGATCTCGACGTAACCGTGTATGGCGCGAAGGACAGCTGGGCACTGAAAGAAGCTTTAGCCGAAAATCGTGGCTCTGGAAAGCCCCTGAAACGTCTCGAAGGAAAGCCTCTAGAAGAATGGTGCATCAAGAAGTCTCAGGATTATCCGTTGACGCCTAAGGAAGCATTGAAGCTGTATGAGCGGAAGTGGAACCTCGGATTTTTTGAGGACAGATGGGTTTCTGTTCACCCTATTAAGCTTGAAAGCGAAGTTACAGAGGAGTATGGCGAAAAGACGTACATTCCATGTGGTCAAGTAACCATAGAAGCCGTTGTAGGCGGCAACGTTGACTCCCTTTTTCTTCCCGCAACATATCAAATCGAAGACGTGAAGTTTCTGGACGGTCAGCAGTTAGGTGATATAACTGAGATAGTTACCTATGAAGGGCTGTATGACAGTCTAGCTGAAAATGGCGAAGCAATCCGCGTTAAAGGCAAACTTGAAAAAGTAGTAGAAACTGGAACCAGCCGACAGAGTTACCGTGTTCTAGTTGGTTCTGCTGAGGGAAATGGTAAAGAATACATGAAATTGGTGGAATAGAACCCAAAAAAGAGGGTTTACTCCAGATTCAATACTTCTTTAAGAACTCCTTTGAATGGACCAAGCTTGCCACCATAGTTTCCAGCAGTAATCTTTAGAACTCCTGGAACTTTGATTGCAGCATTTATTCCAACACCCATCGCGGTTTTAACAACTCTCTGGTTCAAGCCGTTGATTACAATCTCGTAGACACTGTTAACGTCGTCTGTAAGCTTAGTGTCTGGCACCAGTTTCTTGAGTGTTGGGCAATATTGGTGGCTTGTGGATGCAGGAAGCTTGTAATTCAATGATCCCACTTTTGATCCTGCTCTGCAGAGACCGCCTGGGAACGGCATTATTACGCCACGGACATTCTTGCTGATGGCTTCTTTTGCGTCCTCCGCTGCCTTGAGAGCTGCCTTCCAGTCTTTTGCTAGGATGAGCATATTTCCGCTGGCAACCGCCTTCATGATGCCGAAGTCGTCTTCAACTATGAATTCGCCTTCCATAACTGGGATGCGCCAAACTTTTCTTCCTGCAACCTCGCTGCTTTTCTGGAAGCCGTCTCCGAATAGGCGTAGGCTTCTTCCAATTTGTACTCTTCTTTTTGCTTTGGGTAGCGCGTCAAAGGCTGCGGTTGTTGGGCAAGTCATGATGCATTGTCCGATTCTTAGGCTCATCTGATGCTTGAGTTTGCCTCGTGAGCTGTGGTATATTTGGATAATAGCTCCTGGGCGTCCATCTGGGGTTTCTTCGGGAGATACTAATGTTTCTACGGATGATTCTGCGGGTGACATGATTATGGATGATGCGAATCCGGATGCGGTTCTTGCCGCGATTAAAGCCCATTTTTCGTTGGCTGCAGTTATCAGTATTCTGCCTGCCCACATAGGAAACATTTCTGCGAATGTATCTTCTATGGTTACAATGTTTCCATTCTCTGTTTTAACTATGAAGTCTCCATTATCATCTTTCTTGATAACTTCGAGGTTACTTTCTTTTCCTGAAGATTTTAATTTCGTCTCGTTCTGTGACATACTCGAAACCTGCCCTTAACAACTCTTCGTCTCATTTTAAACTTTTAGATGTTGCGGTGTGGTGTTCGTCAGCGCGTGCTTATTGCTATAATTTAAAATGGAACATGTTTTTTGCCGATTTTGGGGATAAGCCTTGTTTCAATGAGGAAGATGAGGGACAGGTAGATGAACATCCAAGCAATGAAAAAGAATTCCCCGTAGAATTCGTGAAATGTTGCTGCTAACGAGGCTCCGCTGTTCACTCCCGCTAAAAGAATGGCTACAATTCTAAGGATGTTAACCAAAAAGGTTCCAGCCGCACCCGCAACAACATAAATTATCTTTCTTGTACGCGATATGCTGGTGCCCCTGAGGAACAGCATTATCATAAACGAGTATAGGAAGAGGCTGTGGCTTCCTGCACAGGACCAAGATACAATTGCAGAGTAACTGCTGTTTGCTCCCGTTACAGTGAGACCTAGACCGTCCGCGCCTCCAGAAAATGTTGAAGTTCCGTAACCCAAAAAGTTCAGGATGAAGACAGCTCCGGAGACAGTGACGGGAACAAAAGACTGCAGAACAGTGAAGGTGCCGTATGGGTAGAATGTGTCAATCATGTAGAATATGCCAACGCCTCCAATAAAGAAGGAGGAAACAGCGAAGATTTTCAGTCCCCGCGTCCCATACATGAGCCAAATCGAAGCAACAAAGAACACTGCAAATAGAATATACTCGAATGAGAACGGCCATGAATGCGTTAGGTACCATTCGCCAAATTGTTCGGCGGGCACTCCAACGGCTTTTCCAAGTTCCACGATTCCAGTCTGTAACCCGAAGTTTAGCCCAAGCGCATATGCGGTTGGCAGTAGCAGGGTCACTGCTGCTAGCACTGTTTTTTTGGTCCAGAATATTGGGGGTTCTGTTTTGAGTTTTTTCCATCCAAGTGCTGCTTCTAGGAAGAGTAGCCAGAGAAAGAGAAGGTACGGTGCTCTGCCTTTCCACAGGTAATCGAAGGATTTCGCATCTAATATATAGATGATTATCAGTGGCACAATGAACGCTGCGAAAAAGAGGGCGGTCTGCAAAAGAAATGGTTGGTCGATTCTGGAAAGAAGCCTTTTTATTTCATCTTTTGAGGGGATTATCATGGTGGTTACGCCTTACCGTACGTGAGAAATGTTCTGCATAGCGGATAGCCTTACTCGGTTCGCAGTAAAAAAATTATTTGTTTTTCGCCTGTTGGCAAGTTCACTCTTTCTTTTCCTTGAACTTGAGCGCTATCGAATTTATGCAGAAACGTTGACCCGTAGGCGTTGGGCAGTCATCGAACACGTGCCCAAGGTGTCCGCCACACTTCTTGCAGGTTACCTCAGTTCTGCTCATTCCGAAGCGGTTATCCACATTTTCCTCAACACCATCTTTAGAAACGGTTTCCCAGAAACTGGGCCAGCCTGTGCCTGAATCAAATTTTGTGTCTGAACTAAACAGCTCGTTTCCGCAGGCAGCGCATACGTAAGTGCCTGTTTTCTTGTTTTTCAGAAACTTTCCTGTGAATGCGGGTTCTGTTCCCTTTTCTCTAAGCACATGATATTCTTCTTGAGAAAGAGCTTTCTTCCACTTCTCTTCTGTTTTGGTTCCTTTAGATTTGATGACATTTCACCTTCTTGATGTTTCAAAATTCTAAAAACTAAACTCTTACCACAACAGATTGGCTACAAATATTATATTCGCCGTTACTTTAAAACGTTATAGTTTAATGTAACGTGATGGATTTGAGCGAATTCAAGTATCCTGACTCCTTCAAGCGAAGATATCCCAGAGTTTTTGTTCTGATTATTCTACAGTTTTTAGTTGGGGCTATTCACGCAGCTATCGGTCTAGGTCTTTTTTTTGCGGCTTCTGGCGAATTGGGTTATAACGTTTACACTCTTCTCTACGGAGTCTTTACCATAATTTTCGCATATGGTCTTTGGGCAGGCAAAAAATCAGGTTATCTAGGCACAATAATCGTGTCCACACTCGTTATTGTGGTAGATGTCTCTGCGTTTTTGGGCATGTCACTGATAGCTGGGGTTCCAAGAGCCGCTGCGTTAAGCGAAATAGTGTACAGCCTTGTTGTTATGGCGTACCTGTTTCACCCCAAAATCATTAAATTGTTCAAGGAAGCAAACTAGATTTGGCAGCCAAAAATATGTGTATTAGTTTTTATTTCTGAGATAACATTAGTTATTTTGCCGGATGACGAAAAGGCATTAGCTTGACGATTTAGGATGACATCTCAGAGTTACTCTGACGGCACCTATTGAGTTATTTTAGATGTCTCTGTACATGAGCATTGTCCACATCAGAGCCACGCCTGCGATAGACTCCAGTCCTACAACACCGAAGTTTAGCGGAAACTGGGTCACCGCAAACAGCCAGACAGAAAAGACTACCCACATAACCGCGAGCCACATCAGCAATATCTTGTTTGACAATCTCATTGTTCATCTTTTGTCACTTTGTTTATATTTAATAGAAAAAGTCTATGAACCAAAAATATTGATTCTGAATAATGACTTCAAAAAATTGAGAATAAGGTTTTCTGAATTGTTTTAGGTTATCTACGTATATATGTAGTAATATTATATATACCCTCTAATTGTATCTGAACAGTAGTGGTGAAGTATGGATCAACGCAAAATCATGTCACTTGGAAGGTCCTCATTAGTTGTTTCTCTACCTAAACATTGGACGAAGCTGAACGAATTAAAGCAAGGTGACGTTGTTTCCTTAGCCATTCAACGTGATCGTTCCCTAGCAATCTTTCCTGGGATAGGAAGTAAAAAAGGTGTGAAAGAAACATCGTTACATATAGATCCAAATGAAAAAGCTAGCACAATTAAGAGAAACATAATTTCAATTTATTTAAATGGATATACAAACGTAATACTTTTTTCAAAGGGTATCTTTCCAGTTTTTCAACAGAAGGCAATACGTAACATAGCTCAGAGGCTTTATATGCGAATTATGGAATGTGATGCCAAGACCATGCATATTGTAAGTCTTATGGACGAAACAAAGGCCTCTGTACTTTCTGGTATACAACGGATGCATATACTTTCTAATTCGATGCTTCAAGAGGTTTTATCTTCCCTGGAAACTCAAGACCCCGATTTGGCAAAAACAGCATTTCAATTAGAAGATGATGTCAACCATTTCTCTTATTTTATTCTCAGAACACTCCGAAGAGCAGCATTAGAGCCGGCATTTGCAAATAGCTTGGATTTAGAGATGACTGACTGCTTTGACTATCAGATGCTTGTTTATCGTATTAAACAAGTTGCTAACAGCACTAGTGATATAGCCAAGCACATAGTAATGTTAAGTCAACAACAACTAAAAATCTCTGATCAACTAATAGAATTAATGCAACATGCTGGCAAAAACGCACACGAACTCTATACTCAAGCGTTCAAAGCTTATTTTTCAAATACTGTTGGCAAAGCTGAGGAATTGATTGAACGCAGAAAACTTGTAGTGAAATCAGATCAAGAAATTGCCACGTGGGCTTTTTTACATGAAAAAAAGAATCCTGTTATTCTCTGTGCTACTTGTTCAATACGCGAGAACATAAAGAGTATTGCAGAATGTGGAATTAAGATTGCAGTAACTACTATCGATCGTTCCTTTAGCCCAAAATAGAGGTTTATAGCCCCCGGTTGGGGGCTAATTCGATTTATTTATTTTTTATTGGGGAAGTTGAGGACTAACTCTAGTGCACTTGATTTTATTGTTTTCTGTTGTAGTTTTCTTGCTAGTTCCATCGCGAAGTTGTAGTTATATTGGCCTTTTCCTGTTCTTCGAACTTCTTTTAGCATTTCAATTTCTGTTTCATGTTTGAGTTGTCCTATCGCTAATGCACCAATTCCATAAATTCCTTGCGCGATTTCGCGCATATCATCGTGCGGTTTTATGCCTTCAACTCCAAGTGGTGGAATGGCGTTTATGTCTGCTAAAACTTTTAGAAGCCTTACTTTTTGTAGCATATCTTTATCTATGATTTGAATTCCACGGGTTCCTGCACAGAATATTACTTCAGCTTTTTCGAAGAGCTCAAATTTTTTCTCAGCGTTAGGCGCGAAAAATCCTTTAACGTTTACTCCATATTTAGTGTTTATTTTTTCTGCAAGTTCTGCTGCATATTCATCGCCATTTTGTCTATTGGGATTCAAGCTCGCAATCGTAACATCAGATCCAAGTTTTGCTAATAAGACAGAGATTATTCTTCCTACAGAACCTGTGCCGAAAACTGCACAAGTTTTATTGCCTAGATTTCCAAGGTTATTAGAAGATATTGCTTCTTCTACTTTGGCAACCGCTGCTGCTGCAGTTGTATAGGCACCAGCTGGATCTATTACGACACTTGCGTTGAATGGGGCAAACATTGCTTTTGTTATTACATTTGCGGTTTCTTCTGCTTGATCAATGTCTTTTCCTCCAACGAAAAAGGTGGTTCGTTTTACTCCTTTTGGGCCTCTTGAAAAAACTGCATCTTCAACTATAGTTTTGGCGTCTTTTGAGTTAACGTTTTCGTATGGTATTACTGCATCATATCCTGCGTCATATGCCATGCAAACGTCGAATGGGCTGGCTATTTTGTCTGAATCTAGGAAAAATAACAGGTAAGGTAATTCGATTGACTCTTTTTTAAGTGTTGGTTTTACTTTAATTTGCATAACCTGTACTAGTTCATCTATGCTTTTTATTTGTGACGCATCTTGGAAGGGTAAATTCACTTCCTTTGAAACTGTTATTGTTTCAACTGTGACGTTTAATTTTTCTAATAGTTTTGCTATTCCTTTTGAATGTTCAGGGCTACTAATGTGAATGGACAACAATTCTTTGTTTGAATTTATGTTTCTTGCTGTCTCTAAAATTTTCATAACAATCCATCTTTCTCTTACAGAGAAATTTACTTCATTTTCTTGTTTTTCTAGTTCACTCTGCAGATATTGGCCATATGCAATCATGTATTCTTCTTCAATACGGGACTCAGATTGCTTCTGTTTTTTCGTAAAACGGTCATTCAATTCTTTAATGATTTGATCTCTAAGTTGTTTCTTTTCCTCTAATTGTTGAGTTATATATGATTTAACATTTTCTTCGATATCGGCTGGGAATAAAGAAATGTTATTTTTACTAAAGACTGGTAATAGATTATTGTTATCGTTAAACTCTTCAATTGAACGCATACCCAGTTCATCTGTAGCAAAATTTGGTTTAACCTTCTTGATCAATTTTTCCAGAAAACCCGTGAAAGCAATAGATGGTTTCTGAAGTGCGCTCAGTTCATTGTGAGGTTTGTTGGTCGGTTCTATCAACCCGAAGGGTTCATTATATTCTTTTTCAACTAATAGAACTGTTAATTTTTTGTCTTTTAATTGTTTCAGTTCCAATGACTCCATTTTTCTCACCAATTTTTTTATTAATTTTTCCGTGATATGCTGTCGCTCTAAAAAAATATATACTTTTACGATATATTGTATGTAATGATTAATACTGTATATACAAAATCGCTAGAAATTACGACCTTTTTCACTAAATTATATAAGCTCCATTATTACATGACACTATGTAATAAATCAGGTGATTGTATGGAGACCTCGATTCAAAAAATAAAAATCGGCGTTTTCAAATGTGGCAACGTCGGTACCGCTCCTATATTTGAACTACTTCTTGATGAACTCGCGCAGCGCAAAGACATTATAGTTCGTACAGTAACTACTGGTGCTAAAATGGGTTTAGAAGATGTTAAAGATGCTTTCCCAAAGATTCTCGAATTTACTTCTGATCTTCTTGTTATAATATCCCCGAACCCTTCAGTTGCTGGACCTACTTTTGCCAGGGAGATGGCGATTCAAAATTCAATAAATACGGTTGTGATGTCAGATGCCGTCGCTAAACGAATGATACCCGACCTTGAAAAGCAAGGTGTAGGTTACATAATTACTCTTGGCGATCCGTTGATTGGGGCACGAAGGGAATTTTTAGACTCTGTAGAAATGGCCCTTTTCAACTCAAATATACTGAAAGTACTCGCCGTCGCAGGCGTTTTAAGACTTATTCATCAAGAGATAGATAGAGTGATAGCCGTTCTAAAAGAAAATTTGGCTGTTCGTCTTCCAAGATTGCTAATCGATACAGAGACAATTCGAGATAATTCAGATTTTGCGAATCCTTATGCAAAAGCGAAGGCAATGGCCGCTTATCATATAGCATCAAAGATACCTGAAATTAACACAAAAGCTTGTTTTATGGAAAAAGATAGCGAAAAGTTCATTCCTCTTGTCGCTTGTGCACATGAAATGGCTCAAATAGCAGCTAGATTAGCTGAAGAAGCAAGAGAGATCGAGAAGTATTCTGACACTCTTGAACGGAAACCTCACTCTAAAAAAGGAGAACCCTTAACAAAAACCAAACTAATGGAATCTCCCAAATTCGATGATGTTCTATATAAAAAATGGCTAAAAACTTTGCCAAATAATGGTTAGGAACTTTTTTAATCTCTAACGCTTTCTTAACCTACGCCTAGTCTAGATATATTGGAGTGTTACACCCTGCAAGGGCATAGTTCAAACCAAACGAAATATAATTCAAGATTAAACCCTTAAATTAATGGAAAATGGTGACATTTTTTGCTCAGACTATACAACTCACTGACACGAAAACTTGAAGATTTCAAGCCCAATGACTACAAAAAAGTAAAGATGGTCACCTGCGGACCTTCAATCTACCAGATGCCACACATCGGCAATTACCGCACCTTCGTTTTTGAAGACATCCTCAACCGTTACCTTGAATATCTCGGTTATAATGTTGAACGGGTTTTAACGATTACTGACGTGGAAGACAAAGCCTTAGCCGAGGCTGAAAAACAGAACATGCAGTTAAAGGAACTGACCGACGGCAACGTAAAGCAGTTTATTGAAGAACTCAAGAAATTGAAAGTTAAGATTCCTGACCACATACAGCGATCTTCAGCTATTGTTGAGCAAGCGGCAAATCTTATTGAGATTCTGGTGGAGAAAGGCTACGCCTACTGGTACACCCATGATGGTCGAAGAAACGTTTACTTTAATCCGTTGAAGGTTGATGGATTCGGCAAACTCTTCGGGTTAGACCTGACTAAATGGCCTAAACAAAAGAAACGCTTCCACAGAGACACATACCCTGGCAACAGGTGGAACAAGGGCGACTTCATTCTGTGGCACGGCTACAAAGAGGGCGACAAAGTTTACTGGGACACAAAAATAGGCAAAGGCAGACCATCATGGAACATTCAAGACCCCGCCATGATTCCACAAAATTTTGGCTTCGAAGTCGATATCTGGTGCAGCGGAATCGATAGCACTTATCGCCATCACGACTACATCATAGCCATAGTTGAGTCAATAACCGGCAAACCTTTTGTTCATTACTGGCTCCACGCTGCACACCTGATTTTTGAAGGCGAAAAAATGTCCAAACGTAAAGGCAACATCAAGTATCCCAACGACCTACTAGAAACCGAGTGCGTGTGGAATCACATACGGTTCTTCTTTGTTTATGGTCACTATAGACACAAACTGAACTTTGCTTTCAAAGACTACAACATAGTTTGCAAGTTGCTCAGGAGCTTTCGGAGGATGGTGAAGAAACTTGCTGCTGCTGAGGGCTCTGAACAACAATCTAGCGAAGCAGCAAAGAAGCTGGTCAAAAAGATAAAGTCAGACTTTGAGGAGCACATGAATAATGACCTTCAGGTAAAGGCTGCCTTCGATTCGTTGTATGATACAGTTTCAAGTTTGGTAAAACTAGAGGAACATAAAATGTTAAGCGCAAAGGATTCGAAGGAAGCATTAGCAGAACTCAAAGCCATCGATTATGTTCTGCAGGCAATCTTCTAAAAGGGGAGTAATTTGATGTGGCGAAAAAGAGGCACCGTATAATCTTTCACGTTGACATGGACCAATTTTTTGCCGCAGTAGAAGAGAGAGAACATCCTGAAATTAGAGGCAAACCTGTTGTTGTGGGAGCCGACCCAAAAGAGGGCACCGGAAGAGGAGTAGTCAGCACCAGCAACTATGAAGCCCGAAAATGCGGCGTCAAGTCAGGCGTACCCATCACAAGAGCATGGAGACTCTGTCCCGACGCTGTTTATCTTCCCGTAAACTACCGCCTTTACCAGAAAGTATCGGTACGAATCATGACGATTCTGCAGGACTACGCGGACAAGTTTGAGCGTTGGGGACTAGACGAAGCATTCTTGGATGTGACTTCACGAGTCAAAAATTTTGAAGAAGCAGAGAAGCTGGCGCAGAAAATCAAGAAAGATGTTTACGAAAAGGAGAAGCTGTCCTGTTCTGTTGGTGTTGGACCGAACAAGCTTGTGGCTAAGGTAGCCAGCGACTTCGAGAAGCCTGACGGCTTAACTGTTGTCAGAACTGAGGATGCAAAAAAGTTTCTGTCCCTTCTAGATGTGCGTAAGCTGCTGTGGGTTGGCAGAAAAACTGAGGACAGACTAAATATGATGGGCATCAAAACTGTCGGCGATTTGGCAAACTATGACGCGTCTGTTTTGGCAGAAAAATTTGGTGTTGCGGGCACTCAGTTGTATCTTTCGGCGCAGGGAATCGACAACAGCGAAGTTCAGGAGCACTGGGAAAGAAAGTCCATGAGTCGAGAAATAACTTTCGAGGAGGACACATCCGATTATGCCCTTATTCAGGATGCTTTGGATGCTATATCGGAGGATTTGCATCAAGAACTAACAGAATCCAACTTCATCTTCAAGACGACCACAGTGAAGATACGATACGAAAACTTCGAAACCCACACCCACGGCAAGACCCTGCCCTTCTTCACAGATCGTCGGAAAGACATACAGAAAAGCGCCAGAGAGCTTATGCAAGACTATTTGCGTTCTGACCGAAAAATCCGCTTAATCGGCGTTAGGCTTTCAAACCTGTTCTCAACCGAGAAGCAGACAAGATTAACTGATCAATAAATCGCTCTCAAGTTTTATATCACAAGACCACCTACTGAATGGTTAGTAGGTAGGGACTAGATTTTGAGTGAGAGATGGATTAAGGTTTCCGAGAGAATTCTTGATCAGCTAAAAGTTCTTGAAAACACTAAAGATAAAGACCGTTTGGAGCTGGTAATATCCCTGCGTTTTGTATTGAATGTGTTACAGAGAAGCCTGATCGGCTGGACGCAGTGGGTGAACAACCCTGATATAATGACTATTTTTTCGCAAAAGGACTTGGTGAACATGACAGAAACGCTATCCGAGTTTACCCGTTCCTTCATAAAATATGATCTAGAGATGACCGGTTTAGGGGTCAAGAAGGGATTAAAGACTTCGAAAAAGGTCACGAAGAAGAAAGATGAGAGAACTGAACGTTTTTACGTCTAAAACGAACGTAGCGCCTGTTCTTTGATGATGCCGTTATGATTTCTGGCCATAACGGAGAAAAACCAGTAACGTTAATAGGTTACTAGCGGTAGTAACTTTTTCAAAGTGAGGGTAATGCCAAAGTTGAATGTCATAGTTAATACCGGTCGCACTATTGACCAAGGCAGAGGAAAAGAAATGGGCAAACTATCTGACGTATACCAGAAAGATGTAACCCAATGTCAAATTGACCCCGAAGACATGAAAACTCTTGGCTTAAGGCGAAACGCAAACGTTAAAGTCACAACAAACTTTGGCAGCATCGTTCTGAGAGCCGTCAAATCCCTTAGGGGTCCTCATCCCAACATGATTTTTATTGCCTACGGTCCTTGGGCAAGCATGATTTCAGACCCGGAGAGTCATGGAACAGGCATGCCCTCTTTAAAGGGAATGAAGGGTGTAATCGAACCGGCACCTAACGAAAAGGTGTTGACTATGCAGGAGTTAGTTAATCAACTAAAAATGGAGGCTTAGAAGATGCCCATTAAAACTGCTGTGACCTGTCCAGTCTGCGGAACTTTTTGTGACGATATCGAAATAATTGTTGATGACAACAACCATATTATTGAAGCTCGAAATGCGTGTGCTATGGGTGCCGCAAAGTTTCTGAATTTTGCTGATCACCGTATTAAGACGCCTCTTATCAGAAAAAATGGTGAATTAGTCGAAGCTACAATGGATGAGGCTATCAAAAAGGCAGCTCAGATTCTTGTTGATGCACATTTTCCTATATTGTATGGCTGGAGCAACACTTGCTGTGAAGCACAACGAGTAGGCGTAGCGTTGGCGGAAGAGGTTGGAGGAGTAATGGATAACACCGCAACTGTCTGCCATGGTCCATCTATTTTGGGTGTTCAGGCTGCCGGTATCCCTTCAGCTACTTTGGGACAGTTACGTCATCGTGCAGACCTAATTATCTATTGGGCTAGCAACCCATGGGATGCTCATCCTCGTCATCCAGAACGATACAGCATGTTCTCGGATGGCAGATTCGAAAGGAGCACATGGACACAATATCTTTCCAAATTAA
>Ga0307424_1000517_pt1 | contig 20616 bp, 18 predicted proteins | sample SalMarWE160320MG_FD_202157 | JGI IMG/M metagenome (GOLD analysis project Ga0307424, IMG submission 202157) | Salt marsh sediment microbial communities from the Plum Island Ecosystem LTER, Massachusetts, United States - WE1603-20 | ecosystem: Environmental > Aquatic > Marine > Intertidal zone >... | reverse complement strand
CATGCATGTGCGGGATGCGCTGTTCTCCCGCTATTACAGCCTAGTGAATTCAGGGTTTTTCACGGACGACGAGGAGTCAGCAACAGGTTTTGAGAAGCTTTTCGAAAAAACCAAGAAGAACGGGGGAGCGTTAGTGATTAACCTGAAAGACGTTTCATCCGTTGACCGCCAAATTGTTTTGGAGTACACTCTCGGAAATCTGGTGAAGCTTCTGGGTCAATGGAAAATCAAATCCGTTTTTCTTTTCGCTGAAGAAGCCCACCTCTACCTCAGGGAAACATACTGGGAAGACATCGTTACGCGCATGCGGCACTTCGGCTTATTCACCAACTTCGTGACCAATCAACCAGACACAATAAAAGAGAACATCTACCGCCAAGCAGACAGCATCTTCCTCTTCAACTTCACTAACGAGCGTGACCTTGAAACCGTGTCAAAGGCTGCGAGGGTGGATGCTGAAACCGTGAAATCTATTGCTCAAGAACTTCCGCCCCATCACTGTCTCCTCATCGGAAACGCGGTGAAAGACTTTCCTGTGATGGTGAAGGTTAGGGCGTTGGACATCAAAACAATGGGGCAAACAAGGCTCTTCTTTGCCTAAACGTTGAAGTTTAATCTCAGACACAAAACGGCGCCAGTTTTCTCTTTTATATACGTGCATGTGTGCACATAGAATAAAAGAAATGATAATAAGTGATGTGAACCTTTTATATTGTAACAGGTTAGGCCGATCGGTTTGAGTTTGGTGCAATGGTTAATTTCTAGGCTGAAATGGCTTATTCTCTTCATACTACTTGTTTCCTTATTGCTGGCTGTAGTTGTCCATCTTCCGAATAACCCAGAAAATGGCGCAAAGTATCCTGTAGAACCTTATTTCGGGGTTTCTTTCTGCGGCGACACAGCTGCCGAGGCAAAACTGCTAATTGACAAAACCAAAGACTACACCAACCTGTTTGTGCTGCAGTCAGGACCAATAAGCAAGAACGAAACAGCAACAAACGAGGTCTGCGATTATGCTTTTGACACTGGCCTAGATTTTGTTGTGTTTTTTGGCTGGTTTGACACTGCCTGTCCATGGCAGACTCCATGGCTCGACTTCGCTAAGGATCGTTGGGGTGACAGTTTCTTGGGTGTTTATCTTTTTGATGAACCTGGTGGAGTCCAACTTGACTATAACTGGACCTCTTGGTGGCGCCATATTAAGAATGTTGATCCCGAATTCTATGAAACAATAAGGAGTTATATTGAACAAGACGAAAATCAAACTGTAACCCGAGATTATGCAGAAGCAACAAAAAGGTACTTAGTCAATCTTTGGACCCATATAGAACTTGATAAGCTGAGTGAACATTCAGTCAAAGCTTTCACTTCTGATTATGCTCTGTATTGGTTTGATTACCTTGCAGGCTACGACACAGTCTTCGTTGAACTTGGATGGAACCACAATATACAAAAGCACATTGGGCTTTGCAGAGGCGCGGCGAACGTTCAACAGAAAGACTGGGGCACTATTATCGTATGGAAGGACCGAATCGCAGAAACTGACGAGGGAACATATAAGACTGGACCAGAAATGCTCTATGACATGCTCGTTTCATACGAGGCAGGAGCAGACTACATAATTATCTTTAACTACCCCACAGACCCTCCAGGAAACCCTTATGGTATACTAACAGATGAGCACTTTGAGGCTATGCAGAAATTCTGGAATTACATGCAACATAATCCAGAAGAGTACGGAAAAACTACGGGTCAAGCCGCATTGGTTCTTCCTGAGGATTACGCGTGGGGCATGCGTCACATAGACGATAAAATCTGGGGATACTGGGGACCAGACGACCTGTCACCGCAAATCTGGGAGTTATACTATCACCTGCTTGTCCAGTATGGCTTATCCTTAGATGTTGTTTATGACGATCCAGACTTTCCATTAGCGGACATGTACCCGGAACTCTATTACTGGAATTACACTGGATAAAGCAGACAGCAACATCCAAAAGTTTCCTCTACAAGTAATTGTGTGAGGGACAGTTTTGAAGGGCAACCGCACAAAAATGTTGAGGAACAGAGTTGCCCAAGAAGCCGCACTGCTGCTGTACACATCACAAGAAAAAGAGTACAAGCAAGCCAAGAAAAGAGCCGCAGAAACGTTGGGGGCAAGAGTTCTTCCCAGCAATTTCGAGGTTGCAGAGGAACTTGACAGAATCGCCGAAGATAGAGAAGGCGACCAAAGAAAGGAGTTGCTTCTGCGGATGCGAAAAGAAGCCAGAGAACTGATGGATGCACTAGAAGAGTTCCGTCCGCGTCTTGTGGGAAGCGTTTGGAGGGGAACAGCCCGCCAAAACAGTGACATCGATGTAGTCACATTTTCTCAGGAGCACATTCAGGTTTTAGATGCTCTTCAGAGGCACAGTTTCGAGGTTGAGCGTTCGGAGTGGGTTTCAGTAACTAAAGAGGGCAGAAAAGAGGCGTCCTTTCATATTCATGTTCTTTTGCCTTCTGGAGACGAGGCGGAGGTTGTTGTTCGATGCCTCAGCCAGTTGGGGATACCCGAAAGATGCGAGACATATGGAGACGTTAAGACGGGGCTCAGCCTAAAACAGCTCACAAAAATCCTCAAGGAGAATCCGCTTCAGAAGTTTGTGCCAACATAAAACTTCGTATTTTGGAAAAAGCGGATAATCATCACTTAAATATGTGTCTTGTTAAATGAAAATATTAGGGAGTCCACCTCTCAGCAAAGAGATAATCCGCGGGAAGGAGAAGGTCTAGACGATGGATGTTGAAAAGAAAAGGTTTCAAAGAATGTTTCCGAACTTGGCTCAAGAAGTGGAGAATGAAAACTGCGGAACAAAAATAACTTCTGTGCGGTCCGACCCAACTACTGCCGAAAAAGCGGTCTCAAAAAAATTCACTGATTATACGCCTGATGTGATTGATTTTCTTCGTAGATGCGACAAAAAGGAGCAGGCGGAAGAGATAATCTGCTACATGGAGACGCGGGGCGAGATAAGCTGTGAGTATGCCAGAAAACTTAGAAAACAGCTGAAGGAAAAAGGCGTCAGAAGCTTTGGGTCAAAAAAAGAGGACGACTACTATCTGAAACAAGACGGTTTTTAAGCCAGAAAAAGAGAAAAGAAAAAACCAAGGGTTTGCCAAACTCGCTTTGATGCTGCTGTATTCTCAGCGCTTCAAGATTATCTCTATTGTTGAAACGTTTTTTGTTCCATCTTCTCGCTGCAGTTCTTCGGTTCCTATGGTTATTTTGTCGGCTTTCAGTTCTTTCAGGAACTTGCGGCGAACTATCTCAGCAGCGTCAACAGCCGTTGTGATTGCACGTCCCCGAGCCTTCAAAGATGCCTCTTTGACTTCAGGCGAATTGAAGTGGGTAATCACTGCCATCACGTAGCTCATTGCAGGTTTCGTTCCAACATAGATTGTATTCTGATCCTTCGACACATAGCCACCTCCTTCTGGTTCTTTTACTGTCTCCTTTGTTTTGCATGTTTGGAATCAGATTCAATGAAAGCGAACCCAGTTCCCATCTCAGCTATTCTCTATGTACCCTTTTTTAATCTTTGGCATAAAATCGGGTTGAAAGACTTTTGTTCCATTAACGCTGATAACATTATAGCATTAAATGGTGTGTTGATGGCTGTGAAGCGTGCCCTGATTTCCGTTTATGACAAGACAGGTATCGTCAGTTTTGCCAGAGAACTAGCCAAACTTGGATTTGAGATAATTTCAACTGGCGGAACCTTAGAAACTTTGAAGGACTCGGGAATCCTGTCTGTTAAGCATGTTTCTGAGGTTACGGAGTTTCCTGAAATACTTGGGGGCAGAGTTAAGACTGAGCACCCAAAGCTGATGGGCGGCATACTTGCCCTAAGAGACAACAAAGAGCACATGAGAGAGCTTGAAAGCCATGGTATAGAGCCAGTTGACTTGGTTGTCTGTAATCTGTATCCATTCGAAAAAGTGACAAAGCAGGGGGCGGATCTGAAGACCGCCCTAGAGAACATTGACATAGGCGGACCAAACATAATTAGGGCGGCAGCAAAAAATTTCGAGAACGTAATCGTAGTCGTTAACCCCCGCAGATATGGTCAAATTCTCAGCGAATACAAGAAGAACGGCACCGTGAGTGCTGAAACAAGAAAAGTTTTGGCTGTGGAAGCCTTCAAAGAAACCGCAAGATACGACTCGGCAATCTACAGGTTCCTAGAGAAAGCTTCTGTTTGAGTCATCCAATTCTTTGTTGCGTGTTGGCTGGGTGGCACGTTTTATATTCTGCTCTGAGAAGTAACTTTTGTTGTGGAGTTCTGTTTGATGATCAAGATTGCCTGTTATGGGGGAGTGGATGATATTGGAGGAAACAAACTTCTTGTCAAACTCGGCAAGGGGTCAATCTTCCTCGATTTTGGGCTTTCATACAGTGAAGAGAGCCTGTTTTTTGAAGAGTTCCTGCAGCCTCGGTCAGCATGCAAAATTCATGATCTACTGAAACTAGGTTTATTGCCGCATATAGATGGCGTCTACAGGCAGGATGCCCTTTGCCCAAAAGATTTCGAAAATTATGATGTTAAAGCAAAAAACTTGTGGAAACTGGATCTGCAAAGTTTTGAGGAGGCAGTGAAGGCGGGTTCTTGGCATCCTGATGCAGTGTTTATTTCGCATGCGCATCTGGACCATTGCGGGTATGCTCCCTATTTGGGGGACATGCCATTTTTGTGTTCTGAGATGACACAGAAACTGATGGATGCTGTAGCTGAGATTGGTAATTTGCAGGGTCTGGATAAGCAACTGACAGCTGTTAAAAAACGTGAGATGGGGACGCTGAAGACAGGATTTTTTGCTGGTGAACCCAAAGTAGACTACTCAAAGGAAGAGGAACAGCGGCATTTCCTTAATTTGGAGCATAAGAAAGCCAAGCCAATCGAGAACGGCTTAACTGTTACCGGCTTCAATGTTGACCATTCGATACCGGGGTCTATGGCATGTCTCGTCGAATCAACCGACTCTCAGGTGCTTTACACTGGAGACATTCGGTTCCATGGCAAATCAGGTTACGATTTGGGGGAGGAACTGAGCGGTCTTGCGCCGGACGTAATGTTCTGTGAAGGAACCCGCATAGCCAAAAATGAGCCAGACGACGAAAAAAAGGTGCAAACAGACCTCACGGACATATTTTCAGGCTGTGAAGGATTGGCTATGGTCGGCTTCACATGGAAGGACATAGACAGGTACGAGACTGTCCGAGACGCGGCGCTAGAAAGCGGCAGAATTCCGGTTTTTGATCCGCGTCTAGCTTACCTGTTGGCTAGGATCGGAAGAAGCGTGTATGATGAGGGCGCCAGCGTGTTTCTTGAAAGATGCGGATGCATGCTCTATTCTCCGGGCGATTACAGCAACTCTAAGCATAAAGTGGGGGATATGCCGCTTTCGGAGTGGAGCAGCAAACCCGACGTAGTGGTGGACACTAAACATCTGGAGAACGGCGTATCAGCCATCGAGCTGAGTGAAAAACCATCAGACTATGTTTTGCATCTGGACTATTTCCGTTTCAAAAACATTTTAGACTTCGATCTTCCGGAAGGTTCCGTGTTTGTGAGGGCACAATGTGAACCATTTAATCCCAAAATGGAGCTTTCTCACGAACGGATGATACGGTGGCTGAAGCACTTCAAAATAAATGCCAAGAATGGCTGTGAACCTTACCAGATTCACGCTAGCGGTCACGCTTCTGGTCCAGAAATACAGGAGATGATAAACAAAATCAAGCCTAAACTCCTAGTTCCCGTTCACACAGAACATCCTGAGCTGTTCAGGAACCCTGCAGGCAACATCCACAGACCAGAAAAGGGCGCAGAAAAGAGTATACAATAAGTTTTTTAGAACCCAAAAACCACTTTACTATGGAGATGTGAACCTTTTGAGTGAAGAATTTTCTTTAACAAAACTGAATAAACCAACAGACTGGACAAATCTTACAGTAATGGCAAAGAAGCATACGCCCATAATCGAGGCGCCAGCTAAAGCTAAAGCAAACGAGCCCTTTGCCGTGAAGATAAAAGTTGGCGGAATCGACGGAGTTGAGCACCCCAACACCTTGAGCCACTGGATAAATTGGGTTGCCCTCTACGCTGGAGACCGTTTGATAAGCAAAACAGAGTTTGCTGCTGAACTGTCAGACGGCTACGTCGTAACAATCAACGTAACACTGAACGCGTCAGCCACCCTCAGGGCACAGGAGTTCTGCAACCTACACGGGGTCTGGGAAGGAAAAGCAACGAAGGTCACAGTCGAGTAGACCTTCAGAGTTTGGAAGCCAATTTTTTGGCGTCCGCTCTTATTTTTTGTAGGTCCTCTTCTGTGGGTTTTCCTCTGATGTCGCCCATTCTGCCTTTTGTGCTGCGTTCCGCATTGCCAACGAACTCGCTGAGAACATACCATTCATCCAGCACTGTGAATCCGATATGCTCAAAGAATTGACCCATATACAGCCCCACAGGAGTTGCTTCACGGAGTCCAGTGTGTGGTCCAGAATACGTGCAGAACATTAGCGCTTTTTTTCCGGGAACTGTTGGTGCACCTGTTTTGATTTTTCCTTCTTTATGATATTCTTTAAATTTTTTGAGCAGAAAATCTGTAACCTGCTTGGGCGGATGGAACTGAATAGCGGGGGCGCCAACACAGACAAGGTCGTAGTCGAAGTAGTCTATGTCCTCTGCCTCGGTTGTTCGCATTAGGGAAACGTTTACTCCCGCAGCCTCTAAGCCCTCTTTTATGGCAAATGCTACTTTCTCAGTGTTTCCTGTGTTAGACCAGTAGAGTATTACAGCACGTTTCATAGTACTTCACATCTTTTTTGTTTAGAATGGGAACGGAAGATTGCGTGTTACTTCTGTTCTTCAAGGATCAGCATGGTTATGGTTGAGCGGACCTCGTCTAGGCTCCGCACTTTCCATGTGACAATTTCTTTGAGTTTGTCCATGCTGTCTGCTTTAATTTTCGCTACCACATCGTAGACGCCGTAAACGGGAAATATTTCTACAACCGAGTCAAGTTTCTCTAAAGTTTCTACAACTTTTTCCATGAATTTCGGTTCGGTGTTGATTAGCACATAAGCCATCGGCATATCAATCCTCTCCACATCCTAATTCGGCTAGATAGACTAAATAATGTTTCTTTTTTGGCGAAAGCCCCCCAACTTTTTAATATATATTTATTTTCTTGGTTCCATGAGAAACAAATGAGGACCCTGTAGCGGTTTTAGTCTTTCATGTAATCAAACATTCTTTTTTGGATGCCCCCATCCTTCAGCCCCATAACAAACTCTATCACATCATTGGGTTCCTTGAATCGCAGATTTATGAGGCTCTGGAATCCCCAATCTGAACATTTGATGCGGGAAATGGTGGATGCGGCGCTAACGGACTTGGCGAAATCTTCGGTGAGGTTGTAGGTGGCTAAAAAAGCTCCGCACCAAACATCGCCTGCTCCAGTAGTGTCAACAACCTTGTCTGGAGGCAAAGTCAAGGCGGGAACCATCTGCAGATTACCGTTTTCTTCGCTGATTATGGCGCCTAAGCTTCCCAAGGTGACAATCAGCCGTTTAGCTTTCAGAAGCCTAACAGCGGAAGAGATGGAGTCTGTTTGGGCTAACGCTTTAGCTTCCGTGTCGTTTAAAACAAAAAAGTCTGCCTTCAAAGCAACGTCGTTGAGGATTCTCCTGTTTCTCCGTCCCTCTCTGATGTAGTCTATCCACGTGTTAACCGAAACTTTGCTCTCCGGAGACTTCCGTTTTATCTTATCCACTATTCTGGCAACCTTCGAAGGCTGCATAGGCGAAATATGAAAAATGCTCTTGTGCCTAAGCCACTTAGCTGAGATTCTGCTGGACGATATTCTGGAGCCTGCACCCTGATCGGCTCTGAGGTAATGGGCTTCCCAGCGGCGGTCATATCTGATGTGAAAACGTGTGGAAGGCGCGTCATAGATTTTCACGTCCCTGTATGGCAGAAGATTTAGAACATCAAGAAATTTGTTATCTTTTCCTGTTGCCGAGATTAATGTGACGTTGTGGGACATGGTTCTGGCTGCCATTGCCGCGTATAGGGCTGCGCCTCCAAGCTGTACTCGTGTGTCGTTGACGTTTTCTACTTTGTCAACAGAGATGTGTCCAACAAACACCAATCTTTGAGCTAACAGCCTATTCACCCCACCCTAAGCATCACAGGATCACGTTTCTATCCACACAGATAGTGAGCTTCGATTTGAATAATCTTGCCCTTACCGTAAACCCTGCAGGAAGTAAACCGTAACTGGCTGCTCTATCTTGAAAACAGCTTTTGTTATTTCTCAGTTCTCATCTTCTTCGTCTAGAATAGAGATACAAGACTACTGCCGCTGCGATTATCACCAGAACAGCCACAACTATAACTTTAAAGTCGGGAAAGGTTGTACCAGAGTCTTGTGAACCCCAAGCACTCAGAACCCCGTTGCCGAAAACGTAGACCACGCCATCAGCCACCACAGGAGAACCTGCAGTATACGCAGCGTTAACAGGAGAATAAATGCCTGCGGCAGCACGCCAAACTTCAACGCCAGAAGAGGCATCCAGACAATAAACATTGCCATCATATGACCCTGCAAAGACGCAGCCTCCAGCAACTGTAGGCGGAGCATAAACCTCTGCGCTAGTAGAAATGTTCCAAATTTTTTCGCCCGATGACGCGTCTAAACAAAAGACATCAAAATCTCCAGATCCTACATATACGCGCCCATCAGCCACGGCGGGGGACGACACCCCGTTTCCCCAATGATATCCATGAGACGGACCATTATTGTTGTACCATGTTGTGTAATTCCAAATCTTGGCTCCGTCTGCGGCGTTAAGACAATACGCGTTGCCATCGCTGGAACCAAAATAGACGAATCCGTCAACAGCAACAGGAGAACCTACTGCAGCGTCAGCTGTAAAATTCCAAACATGCACACCTGAAGCCGCAGTGAGACAGAAAACATCCCCGCCGTGGTTAGTAGCGTAAACATAGCCATCGGAAATGGCGGGTGATAAGCCGGAAGCTTCAGCGCCAGTTGAAAAACTCCATAACCTTTCGCCGTCTATGGCGTCAAGACAATACACATCACCTGTCTTCGACTCAACATATAATCGACCATCAGCGAAGTTCACTGGCGCATTCACTGAAACACCAAACGAGCGATTCCACACCTGAGTGCCCTCTGCAGCATCAAGGCAGTAGACATGTCCGTCCTCTGAGCCCACATACACCCGGTCATCAATAACAGCTGGAGAGGAATGGGTTTCGCCACCTGTAGCAAAGCTCCAAACTTTTGTCCCAGTAGACCCATCAAAACAGTAGATGTTGTAGTCCGGAGAACCCACATACACAAGCCCATTAGCAACAACAGGAGTGGCAGGCGAGAATCTGGCGCTGTCCTCAATAGTGTAATTCCACAACTGCACTACCGAAGAAGTTGGCGCTGCGCCGCTTGAAAAGCCAGTGTGAGCTGCGTCATGCCTGAAAAGTGGCCAGTTATCTACGGAGGATGAGGCGTAAGAAGCAACTTGACAGGAAAACACAAACGATAACGCCAGAAGCGTCGTGGTAAAAACAGCTAGAATTCGGCTAATTTTCCCCACTTTTTTAACCCCAAAGAAATCATGTATAATGAAGCACTTAACCCTTCTTTTATTTTCTCAAAGATGGCTCTTGGGTTGGTCTCCACTTCTGTGAAGTAAATCGAACAAAAACTGAAGCTCGACTTAGGAAAGACAACTTTTATCAGCTATGCCACGTTGTTTAGCTCAGTAATCAGAGAGCGTAATGAACGTTGAGCACTAAACAAGATTCTCTGCTGCGGTTTCGCCTAAAACGGAATCTAGAGAGACTAGCCGCCAGAGAAGGCAGAGGAACAGAGCTTGTCTCACTGTATGTGCCGTATGGTCGCCAAATCAGCGAAGTAGTCTCCATGCTCAACAACGAGTACGGAACAGCATCAAACATCAAATCTAACACAACCCGAAAGAACGTTCAGGACGCTATAACCAGAGTCACACAGCGAATGAAGATGTTCAAAAAGGTGCCCGAAAATGGGCTGGTGCTCTTCTGCGGAGCAATTCCACAGAATGGTCCGGGAAGCGAAAAAATCGAATTGTATATAATCTCGCCTCCAGAGCCGATTCAAGTTTACCTGTATCGCTGTGATGCCAGATTCCACACTGAACATTTAGCAGAGTTCTTGAAAGAAAAAGAAACGTTCGGGATTATTGTTTTGGATGCTTCAGATGCAGTTTTTGCTACGGTTAGAGGAAAGCGTCTTGAGGTTGTGAAGCAGATTAGCTCGGGTATCCCCGGAAAGTTCAGGGCTGGTGGGCAGTCTGCGAGAAGGTTTGACAGGCAAAGAGAGGCGAAGATGCAGGAGTTCTTCAATCGGGTTGGAGAGCATGCCGACGAAATTTTTCTGCCTATCGAAAACTTGAAGAGCCTGCTTTTGGGTGGTCCTGGACCCACAAAATTTGATTTTGAGAAGGGTAACTATCTTCAGTATACTTTGAAGGAGAAGATTGTGGCTACTGTTGACACCTCTTATGTGAATGACAGGGGAGTGGAGGAAGTTGTGGAGAAATCTGAGGATATTCTGCGGCGGATACGTTATGTTGAAGAAAAGAGGATTATGCAGAAGTTTCTCCGCGAAATCGGTCAGGACACAGGTTTAGCAACATACGGCGAAGATGACGTAAGAAAATACCTGAATAACGGAATCGTGGATACTCTTCTGCTTTCTGAGGACCTAGAAAATGTCAGAGTTACAGTGAAGTGCAGTTCCTGCGGCTACACTAAAGAGGAGACAATGAAAATGCATGAGGTTGCAGAGTTCGAGCAGAAAACAAACGGTAGCGCATGCCCGAAATGCAGCGTCCCAACCCTAGCGGTGGAGGAGACCAAGGAGCTCATAGACGAATTAGCTGAGACAGCGGAGCTGGCGGGAACTAACGTGGAAGTTTTGTCCGGTGAAACAGAAGAGGGGCAAATGCTGAAGAAGTCTTTTGGTGGAGTAGCCGCGATTCTTCGTTACAAGGCTGCAGCCTAATACTCTGCGTCAAAGTAAACGTCTGTGTAGCCTTTAATTTCTCGTCCTTTTCCTTTAGGTTGGATGTGCAGTTGTTCTACTTTGAGGGTTCCTGACAGGTCTTCTTCCGCCTTTGCTAAGATGTCTGCCTTTTGTGTGTCTTCAGTGTATAATGTTAGCTTCTTGATGGGAGCATTCAGTGGCTTCTGGTTGTCTGCCTTGTCTCTCCGAATTTCAGCCATCACGGCAACGATCAAGTCACCCTTCTCTTCCATCTTTTCATCAATCAGCTCTTCTTGTATTGTAGGCCACAGGGAAACGTGGATGCTCTCAACTTCCTTGGCATCCGCGTACATAATCTGGTACAGCTCTTCTGCGATGTGCGGCGAAATGGGGGCGAGAAGCTGCAGGATTCGGTAAATTGCAGTATAAAGAGTGTATTGGGCAGCTGTTCTCTTTTCTTCGCCATAGCTTTCAGGTTGGTAGAGCCGATGTTTTACGGCTTCGATGTAGTTGTCGCAGAAGCTGTGCCACGTGAACTTTCTTATTTCGTCAGTGGCAACGTTAAATTGGCAGTTCTCCATTGCCTCGGTTACCTTCTGGGTGACGTGCTCCAGTTTGCTGAGTAACCATCGGTCAATAAGCTCCAGTTTTGCTGATTTACTGTTTGGGTTGTAGTCTTCGAGGTGCATTCCCGCAAACCGTGACGCATTCCACAGTTTCCTGAGGAACCTCCATGCATACTCTACGTCTTCCCATCTGAAGGGAATGTCTGAGCCTGTGGCGCCTCCGCCTGCAGCCCATTGACGGGGAGCATCCGCCCCATACTTCTGGAAGACATCGGGGGTGGCTACGAAGTTGCCGAGGCTTTTGCTCATTTTTCTTCCGTCAGTTCCGAGCACCATGCCGTTGATGAGGACGCTTTTGTAGGGTTTCTCGTCGAAGAGGGCAAGGTGACGGACCATGAGGTAGTATGCCCATGTGCGTATGATGTCGTAGCCTGAGGGATGCACGTCCGCTGGGTACAGTTTGCGCCAGTCTTGTTTGTCTGGCCAGCCTGCGTGCACTGCGCAGGTTATGGAGGAGTCGAACCATGTGTCCAGCACGTCCGTTTCGGGGATAAACTCGGTGCTGCCGCATTTGGGGCATCGGTCAATTTTTGGGGGGTCGATTCTTGGGTCTATGGGCACCCAGTCAGGCTCTGCTATAATGACTTCATTGCATTGTTTGCAGTACCATGCGGGGATTGGGGTTGCGAAGATTCTTTGGCGTGAAATCACCCAGTCCCAGTCTAGACTGTTTGTCCAGTCTATCATCCGTTTTTTCATGTAGTCTGGGTACCATGTTACTTCCAGAGTGTTTTGTTTGATTTGTTCTGTGAAGATGCGGGTTTTCATGAACCATTGTTCATGTTCCAGTATTTCTATGGGGTTTTTGCATCTCCAGCAAGTTCCAACCTCTTGGCTGAGCGGCTCAGTCTTCTCCAGTAAGCCTTCAGCTTCCAGGTCTTTTACGATGGCTTTTCGTGCTTCTTTGGTTGTTAAGTTCTTGTATTTTCCTGCGTTTTCGTTTAGTCTTCCTCTGTCGTCGATAAGAATGATGGGAGTAAGCTTGAGGGTTGAAACTGCTTGCACGTCAGCCTTGTCGCCGTATGTGCAAATCATGAGTACGCCTGTGCCGAATTCGGGGTCTGCCTCTTTTTCGGCTATGATTTTGACTTGGCGGTCGGCTAAGGGAACGGTGATGTTTTTGCCGATGTATTTGCGGTATCGTTCATCTTCGGGGTTGACGGCTACGGTTACACAAGCCTGTAAGAGTTCAGGTCGGCTTGTAGCTATGGTCAGATGGTTGCCGTCTTCCAGCATGAATTTGATGTAGTGTAGGGTGCCTTCTTTTTGTTCATGTTCAACTTCTGCGTCTGCGATTGCCGTTTCGCAGCTTGTGCACCAGCTGATTGGATGCGTTCCCTTGTAGATTAAGCCCTTCTTGTGAAGCATAATGAAGCTGAGCTGCGTGTTTTTCCAGTAGCTTGGGTTCATGGTTTTGTACTCGGTTGTCCAGTCTACGCTACAGCCGAGCCTGATGACGGCTTTCTTCATTATGGCTATGTACTTGCTGATGACCTGCTTGCACATCTTAACGAATTCCTGCGGGGGCACGTCAGTTTTTTTGATTTTGTAGGTTTCTTCAGTTTTAACTTCTGTGGGAAGTCCGTGGCAGTCCCAGCCCTGCGGGAAGAGGACATTGTAGCCTCTCATGCGTTTGTAGCGGGCTAGGGCGTCTATGTAGGTCCAGTTGAGGACGTTTCCCATGTGAAAGTTGCCTGAAGGGTACGGGGGAGGAGTGTCGATAGTGAAGACTGGGCGGCTGCTGTCTGCTCGGTCGAAAAGGTAGATGCCCATCGTTTCCCAGTTCTGCTGCCACTTCTCCTCGATTGCCAGTAAATTGAATTTTTTGGGGAACTTCATCAGTCAGCCTCTACACTACTGTTTTACCGTAAAATTAACGGGGAACTAATTTAGCTTTTAGGTTGATTGCTGACTGTTCAGTATACTTTTATGATGATTTTAAGTAGTACGATATTCATTGTTTTGGGTGATGATAGATTATGCAAAGTAAGGAGCATGTTTGTCAAAGTTGTTGTCTGCCAATGGATAATCCTGAACTTTGTGGTACCGAAGCTGATGGCACAAGAAGCAAACATTACTGTGTACGCTGCTACAAGGACGGCAAATTCACTCAACCTGACGCAACCCTTGAGACGATATTAGATATTTCTGCAAAAGTATGGGCACAAAAAGTCCCAGACATGACTGTTGCGCAAGCTAAAGCCCAGCTGAAAACGAAGTTTCCGTATCTGAAAAGATGGTGCAGATAAAAACAGTTGCAAATGCCGCTTAAACACTAAAAGAACAGTGCTATGTAAGGGCGTTAGATTCTGGGTCTAACCAGCAATTGGAACGCTCTGATTCCTTCTTCGCTCAAGAAGTAACGCTTTTCTTTATCTTGTTTAACTAAGCCGGTCAAGTTGTCGAGATGATAGCAGCATCTGCCCAAGCTGATGTTCAGTAAATTTGCTAGGTCAGACGGAGTTAAAGCGTTGTGAGACTTCAGAAGTTCTATAATCCAGCATCGAAGAGGATTTTTTAGAGCAAGGCACAGTTTTAGTTGGTTTTCCTGCAAAGTCATCACGTTCACCAGACCAAGAGTTGTTTTATTCTGCTGATGATTTTTTCACGTTTAAACAATTATGAATCAACGATATTGATTCAGAGCCGTCACTAGTACCGAATTGTCTGGTTTTTAGGTAACGCAAAGCTGTTGCTGCTTGGAAAAACAGGAAAAAGACTGTTTTCAACAATGTACCTCTATTAGGCTCCTAATATGATTGTTGAATTGGCTGTTGGATAGTTTTGTTTGTGGAGGGCTACGGCGACTGCAGGCACAACCGCGGCTCGTTTGTGGTTTTTAGTGATTTAAATGATGGGGGCAATGTGTGCGCTTGGGTTCTATGCGACAATTTCCGCTTCTGCGCTCAGGGGGCCTATATTCGTTATCATTACCTTTATGTGGTCTCCAAGCTTTGTGTTGCCAATTAAAATTAGGAAACCTTTGATTCTGGCTATGCCTGCCCCGTTGGGGGTTGTTTCTATTATATCCACTTCGTATTCATTTCCTATCTCAACAGGACATTTCTTAACGTATCTTCCACGTCTATTCTTAGCATTTCTTTGGCTTCTTTTCATGAAACTAAACCATCTTCCTGCGCGCGTGCCAACAGCATAATTCTAGCAGTAATACCGATTATCATCAGTCTTTCTTATTCTACCGATAAGATTTCCAACCAAATAGGGCAACCAATACTGTTCCTGCAAATCTAGATTGGCCTCCATAGACGTTACAGCAGTCTTCTTTGAAGTAGCTCCTACAGTCTCAAATTTTTGATTAATCCGTTGACGCATTTTAAATTCAATCCTCGACATAGACAAATCCTAAACTCCTCCTGCTTTCTTAATATTGTTTCGAAGAAGAATACCCAGAATACACGACAAAACATGACAAGCCTTTTTGTCGTCATTCACTAAGAGAATTCTACAAGTTAATATAATGCACGGTCACATATATAGCGTGTGGATATTCAAAAAAATCAAGATTGACATTGTCTATCATACCTGAAAATTTACAGACCAGATTCTTCCAGTGCGTACACGAACGTTTTTTTTCTTTGACACCCAAGGAGTTGCTGGTTTCTTGTAAGTTTTGGCTAGCCCTGTGCATTCTTAAAGTCTGGAAAAAAGAAAGTGTTTTTACTGATTGCCGAACAATTAATTATTAGTTGATAGGCGGTGTCTTGTTGCTGCATTAGCCACAAGTTTTGCCTCTGCCTGAATCAACTTCAGCTAGTATGCCCAAAGGATAGGAGACAATGAAGAAAAAAGCGATTACCATAATCTTGACGATAGTGCTTCTTGCCTCAGCCTTTTCTATTACCATCCTATCCACAGGTGCCTCTGAAGAGTCGGCGGACCAGCCAGAAACAGACGACTGGCCCATGTTCCACCACGACCCAGCAAACACAGGCAACTCGAAGACGGCAGCGCCTCAGACAAACCAGATCCTATGGAAGTTCAACACTGGCGGACCCGTGGACTCTCCTGTAGTCTCCGACGGCGTAGTCTACTTCGGTTCGTTAGATGACAAAGTTTACGCTCTTAACGCTTCAACAGGTGCTTTCATATGGAGCTACACAACAGACGCAAACGTCCTATCGCCTGCGGCAGTTGCAGAGGGCAGGGTTTACGTGGGCTCAGAAGACTTCAACGTCTACGCATTGAATGCATCTACTGGCGAGTACATATGGAGCTACAAGACAGGGTACTTCGTTGATTCCGCAATCGCCTACTCTGATGGCGTAATCTACGTGGCATCAGAGGATTCCAACGTCTACGCCCTGAACGCGTCAACAGGTGACCCGGTATGGAGTTATGCAACAGGTGACCAAATCATGGTGTCCTCGCCCATCCTCGGCTACGGCATGGTCTACGTAGGCTCAGAAGACAACAAAATCCACGCCATGAACGCTTCAACAGGCACCCACGTATGGAACTACACAACAGGCGACGATATAGTTTCCACCCCCGCAGTTGCAGACGGCAAAGTCTACATCGGCTCAAACGACAACCGCCTATACGCCTTAAACGCATACACAGGCGACCAAGCTTGGAACTACACAACCGAGGGACCAATATTCTCTGGACCCGCAGCCGACCGCGGAAGGGTCTACGTGGGCTCAGTTGATGGACGAGTCTATTCCCTTGACGTCTCTGGCGCGGTCATCTGGAACTACACAACTGGAGGCGCTGTGGCTTCTTCCCCAGCAGTCTCCGAAGGCACAGTTTACGTGGGCTCCAACGACAACAAAGTCTACGCCCTGAATGCGTCAACAGGCGATTACATATGGAGCTACGAGACTGAGGAAATGGTGATTTCTATGCCTGCGGTCTCCAACGGCACAGTGTATGTGGGCGGATGGGATGGACGATTATATGCATTGAACGCTTCCACTGGCGAATTCAAGTGGGATTACATAACAGGGGGCGTAGTGGATTCTTCTCCCGCCGTAGCAAACGGCACAGTTTACGTGGGCTCTTTCGACGGAAACGTGTACGCCTTAAGCGCCGCCACCGGCACAGTCCCATTTGACGACTTCTCCAGCAAAGTCATATGGAGCTACAAAACCGGTGACATGGTGATGCTGTCCGCGCCAGCCGTAGTTAACGGAGTAGTTTACGTGGGCTCCTATGACTGTAACATCTATGCCCTGAATGCCTCCACTGGCTCGCAATTATGGAATTATACAACAGGCTTCGCCGTGGTTTCTTCACCAGCTGTTGCTGATGGCGTGGTTTACGTTGGCTCAGAAGACTGGAAGGTCTACGCCCTGAACGCCACAACGGGTACGCTGATTTGGGACTACACAACAGGAGACCAGATTCACTTGTCTTCTCCTGCAGTTGCCGATGGCACAGTTTATGTGGGCTCCAACGACAAGAACGTTTACGCCTTGAACGTTTCTGACGGCTCTCTTGTCTGGAATTACACAACGGGGGACGTGGTGATTTCTTCTCCCGCAGTCTCAGACGGAGTAGTTTACGTAGGCTCCTATGACGGCAACATCTACGCCCTGAACGCCACAACAGGCGCACAAATCTGGAACTACACAACTGGAGATGCCGTGGCTTCCTCTCCAGCAGTTTCCGGAGGCACAGTTTACGTGGGCTCAAACGACAACAAAATCTACGCCCTGAATGCGTCAACAGGAACGGTTGTGTGGAAGTATACGACTGGCGACGATGTTGCTTCTTCTCCCGCCGTGGCTGACGGCGTAGTTTTTGTGGGCTCAAACGACAAGAAATTGTATGCCTTAAACGCTACTTCAGGGGCACGTTTATGGAGCTACAGGACCCTTGACATGGTGGTTTCTTCTCCCGCGGTCTCAAATGGGGCAGTCTACTTTGGTTCATATGACCACCTAGTCTACGCGGTCGGCGGTTCTTCACCGAACCCACAAACGTACGAAGTATCATTTACTGCGTCAGGTTTGCCTCAAGAAACAGACTGGACAGTAACCTTCAACAATCAAACAGAGAACGGCACTTCAGACACTATAGTATTCAATGTACCAAATGGCGTCTACTCTTTCTCAGTCGCCTCACCCAACGGGTACACTGCTTCTCCAGAGTCTGGAAATGTAACCGTTGACGGCGCAAACGTTAACCAACAAATAATATTTAGCCCGGCAACTCAAGAGTTCCCATGGGTCCCTGTTGCTTTAATAGCCGTTGGAGCTGCGTTACTGGCGTTAGCCATAGCAGCATCAGTGCGTTACAGAAAAAAACACTAACTATCTAGACGAAACATGAAACAGGTCAACGCTTAGCTTTCGGTTTGACCTTCTTCTTCGCTTGCGCAGGATTTTCTGCTTCCTTCGCCTCTTCTTTGCCGCCCCACTCAACATGCCCTCAGGCTTCACAAGCCCCTTTGCCAAGAGGCTGGATAGGCTTTGCAGTTTTGAGGTTAAAGAAGCCGAGGAAGGAGACACAGTCAGGCAGGGGCAGGCTCTTGTCGCGCCGGGAGGCTACCACATGACCGTTACTGGAGATGGGCAGATAATGCTGGATATTGGACCTCAGGAGCATGGTGTGAGACCAGCAGTTGACCCGATGATGAGGACCATAGCGGAGGTTTACGGGTCAGAGGCGATTGGAGTCGTTTTGACGGGGATGGGTCGAGACGGCGCCTCAGGTATTAAGGCTATCAAGGAGAATGGCGGAAGAACCATAGCACAGAACGAGGAAACATGCACAGTTTTTGGCATGCCAAAAGTAGCCATACAAGAAGGCGGCGTAGACAAAATCCTGCCGCTCTCCAAAATCCCAGAACAAATCATCCAATGGTGCTAAAAGTCTAGACCGTACACAAATCAGCTTCAATCGCCTACCAACCCATAACTTATCAAAGAGGGGCAGTTAGGGGGTATCGGAGAGTTGTTTATTGACTGAACGCAGATATCTATCCAATTCTTTTTTAGTTACAAACCATTTCCTACCCTTTTTGTATGCCCCTAATGCACCATTTCTAGCAAGCAGGCTCAAATACTCTTGAGAATATGGCGTAATTTTGCTGGCTTCAGCAAGGGAAAAAACTTTTGGTTCGTCCAAAGCATCAAGATACATATCCAAAGACCATTCCACACATCGAGCTATGAAGTTCACAAAGGGAGAAATATTTCTCAAATCTGCCTCAACTAGTGAATGCAGGTATTTGGGGCGGTCTTGTTTTGAGACAATAGAAATGAAGGGGTACCCATTTTTCATTAGTATCGCATTCATTACAAGTCTGGCTGTTCTGCCATTTCCTTCTATGAATGGGTGTATCTGAACAAAACGATGATGAAAAACTGCAGCCAACTCGATTGGAGAGTGCTCATCCGGATTTCTTCTTAGCCAATCTAGAAGTTCATTCATTTGTTGTCTGACTTCTGAACTGGGTGGTGGTCTAAAGGCAGCGCCAGTTATTATTACGCCAGTAGTTCTATAGCGTCCAGCATCTTCAACAATGTTTGACATGATTAGTTTGTGAAGATTTAACACAACAACTTCATTGATTTCATTGTTAGATTCAACTATGCTCTCCATGAAATCTATTGCCTTTGGGTGGTTTTTGGCTTCCAAGACTTCTGTTATAGTTTTTCCACCGACAGTAATTCCTTCTTGGATGACTAGTCTTGTCTCATTCAGAGTTAATGTGTTTCCTTCAATGGCGTTGGTGTTGTATGTGTAGTCAATGCACAGTTGTTCTTTCAACTTCTTCACAAGCGTCGACGGAAGAGGACGCAAGCTGTCCAGTCTCTTCTTCTTCTGGAGCACCCTTTTGTGGATTCGCTTGTTAAGTAGTGTCACTAGTTATCCCTAAACATCCCTGTAATTTAGACGATATAAAAAAGTATCGGTTACTGTCAAAAATCGGGTTATCCAATATAATTAAATGTTGAAGGCAGGCACAGAAATCAAAGTATGCTGGGTATTAGAGATTGTATTCCCAGTAGGGCGGAGATGACGACGGCTGCGCCTGCGATTCCGGCTAGCATCAGTATGTTTTTTGGTGTAAGTGGAATAAACGAGGAGGATGATGTTTTTGCTTGTTCTTTTTCTTTTATTTCGTATTCTTTGATTTGTTCGGTGGTGGCGTCTATCTGCACCGTAGCGGTCTTCTTGCTTAGCCCCACCTCAACAATGTAAACGTCTTCTTCTAGGGAGGCTTTGATTGGCTTGAGACCCTGCCTGTTTCCCAGCCTCTTCAAGAACTCTGTGGCAAGCAAGGTGACCTCTTCAGCGTTAAGAAGCTTCTCCTCCTCTTCCTCAGCGTAAGTCTCCTCTTCAGCGGACATGATGCTGTTCTCCAACAGGTTTATTCTCGATTGATTGTTCTTAAAAAAAGCCGTGTGTCACTTCCGCAACAGACACCAGATCATATGCAACAGAGTATCCAGCCAGAGCCTGTGCGGCATGTTTTGGTTTTGCAAATTAATTCATATTTCTGGTAGTTAGTCTCTTTTCATAACCATTTTTACTCATTCCCGACAACGATGCTAGCAACAATTCGAATCCAAATAATTGTCAATGAGGAATAGTTGTTGCGTGGGTGGACAACGAAGGGCGTAGTCTTATGCATCCTTGTTCTAAGCTTGGTCATAACTGGGACAGCACCACTGCCCTTTCCGTCAGTTGCTCGGGCTCAGGCGGAGCCCATGGTTCCATACACTCTCGGAAACTGGACCTACGTGAATAAGCCTGTTCTTCCTGTCAGAATTAATGCGTCGCAGATTCCGATAGGCTCAGACTGGACGTACGTTTACCCCTTGGTTGCGGATTCAGCTTACCGCGTTTACTGCTACGGAGACTGGATAGACTACTCCTCTGACACAAACAAAACAGACTACGACATCTTCGTCTATGA
>Ga0307424_1000516_pt1 | contig 20650 bp, 25 predicted proteins | sample SalMarWE160320MG_FD_202157 | JGI IMG/M metagenome (GOLD analysis project Ga0307424, IMG submission 202157) | Salt marsh sediment microbial communities from the Plum Island Ecosystem LTER, Massachusetts, United States - WE1603-20 | ecosystem: Environmental > Aquatic > Marine > Intertidal zone >... | reverse complement strand
CAAGCTGTTCCTCAACCATTGTTGGATTCCAAGTGGCAATAAATGGTTCACTTCTTGACTACTATGGAAACGGTTTAGCAGACGAAACAGTTGTTCTATCCTATGCTTTCTCGGGAAGCAGCGCATGGACTCCGCTCACTTCTGGCCAGACAGACAGTAATGGACGCTATTCCGCAGTTTGGATTCCTCCAGCTACCGGCTACTTCATAATAAGAGCAGAATGGGCAGGAAACGCAACCCATTTCGGGTCAAACAACAGTACTGCAATCAACAGCATCACCTTTGATGGTGAATACGTTTTTTCTGTTGAATCTAACTCCACCATAACCGAACTCTTCTTTAATTCAACAGATAGAACCCTGAGTTTCAATGCAAACGGAGACAACGGCACACAAGGCTATGCAAAAATAATCATCGCCAAGACTCTTGTAACAGATGTAGAAAGCATGAAGGTTTACCTCGACGGCAGCCAAGTTGAATATACTTTGCTTTCAAATGGTGATTCTTGGTGTTTAATAATCAATTATGCACACAGCACTAACCAAATCGTGTTGGACCTTAATGTGAATGTAATTCCAGAATTTCCGTCATACCTTATCCTAGCAATATTCGTAACTACAGCACTGTTTGCTTTAATTATCGAAAAGAAGCTGCTTCACCCAAAATCTAAGAAAACATGAAAGGCGGTCTTTTTTCTTAAACCGCCAACCGATTAACGTCTTTTTTCTGGGTGACCTTCTTCACTTCTTCTGCGCCGTCATAGACAGCCTTCGCCATCTTCTGCTTAAACTTGTCCAGCCTCTCTTTCAGTTCAGGGTTGGACATGGCAAGTATTCTCACGGCAACCAGAGCAGCGTTTTCTGGCTTAGCAACGTAGGCAACAGGGATTCCCTTCGGCATTGCGGTGGAAGAAAACACTTTGGCGCCCCCATGCTCATCCGAGTCTGGAGGACAGGCAATAACCGGGTAGCGGGTGTAGCCGGCAACAACTCCTGAAAGTGCATCTGACAAGCCGGCAACTGTGACGTAGACAATGCTGTCGCCGCTCTCCTCATACTCCTTCAAGTCGTTGAGCAGCTTCTCTGGGGTTCTATGGGCTGAGGCAACATTGTAGACGCATTTGATTGGGAAGCTTTCCTTTTTGAGGTAACTCTTGATTTTTGATGCAAAGGGGAGGTCTCTTGGAGACCCCATAAGAACAATAATCTTCTCTTCTGGCATACATATAACCTCGTTAAATGGTTGGATTAAAGTTTTGGTCAACAGACCTCTTTATTCCCACTGTTTCCTGATTGTTTCGCTTTTGCGGGTTGCCGCCTCAACAGCCCTTATCAGCGCCTGCCTGACTTGGCTGCCTTCAAGCTCGTAGATGGCTTCGATGGTGGTTCCTCCGGGCGTCGTAACCATGTCCCGTATCTGAGCCGCGGTTTGACCTGACTCCAGCACAAGCTTTGCTGTTCCAAGAACTGCCTGACCTGCACTAATCAAAGCCAAGTCTCTGGGCAAACCAACCTTCAAGCCAGCATAGGTAAGCGCCTCAACTATGATGGAGAGGTATCCGGGACCGCTTCCGCTTACGGCAGTCACCGCGTCCATGTGCCGCTCTTCAATTTCCATGCTGACGCCCATCACATCGAGAATCTCCTTGACTTTTTGTCGGTCTTCTTTGGTTACGTCGTCGTCGCAGCAGTAGGCAGTAAAGGACTCCTGAACCAGAATGGCAAGGTTCGGCATCATCCTAACAAACCTTGCTTTAGGCGCCAGCCTTTTACAGAAGCCAACAGTAACTGCAGCAGCCGACGAAACAACAAGTTTGCCTTCAACTTCTCTTTTTATCTCCTTCAAGACAGGCGCTACAATGTTCGGCTTAACACACAAAAAGACTATCTCAGCCTCTCCTGCAGCCTTCTTGTCGCTGGTCACTGCTATCCCCAGCTTTTCCATGACAGCAAGCTTTTCTGTTTGCATGTCAGCGGCTGTTAATTTGCCGTCGTATCCACTCTTCTGCAGGCTATTGATTATGGCTCCCCCTATCACGCCTGCGCCTATCACTGCGATACTGTCCTTCATCCCATGTTCACTTCCATAACCTGTGTCTAACCTTTCCGAAACTACTCACTAATAAAATCTTCTTGAACACAACTAGAACCAAAAAGCTGTTGTTCTTGCTCCGTTTTCGTCATATTGTCGTTTCCGTAATACGGCTTTATTTTAGTTGAAGACATTTTCTGTTGTTCAGGAAAACATAGGCTAACTGAAAAGCTTGTGCAAGCCCTGAATGACAGTCAATTGAAAGTCAGGAGAGCAGAATTTGGGATATTTCGGAGAAGACGAAGAGGTTATCCGCGGCAAGAAATGGGACTGGAAAAACTTTGAATCCACCAAAGATTATCCCGTTTCAGACAACCTTCTTGAATGGGTCATAGGACAGGAACGGGCACTAAATGAGTGCTACCTCTGCCTGAACGAGTGGGTCCACAAACTCAAGAACCTCAAAGAAGAAAAATGGTACGAGGCATGGAAGGACCCAAACAAGGAGAAGCCCCAAATCACCAAAACTGCGCCTCCTGGACCTTACCTGCTTCTGCTTGGAGACCCTGGAACAGGAAAATCGTTGATAGGCAGAGCCCTCTCGGTTCACCTAACAGACCTTTACAAGAAGGAGGACATTCCGCTTCAAGACGTGGTCTGCTGGCAAAACGACATAATTCCCAGTGAACCAAAAATCTCCTGCCACCCTGCTGGAGAAGGAAAAAAGATTATCCTGAAGCAGAAACTGAAAGAAGCAAAGCAAATGTTTCTTCAGCGACTCGGAGTCAAAGCTGTAATCTATCTTATGATAATTGTAGCCTCCATCTTCATGTTTGCGGGCTTCTATTATCTGTGGCAAGAAAAGGTTGCCTGGGACCTGAACTCTCCGGGAGCCTTCGGGGAACCCGTCCAGACGGTCAATAACGGCGACTTCAGCAAATTTATGATAGACAACTTCGTGTCCATCGGAAGCATAACGTTTCTTCCAGCAGGAATGATGCTCATGTTCCTGATTTTGGTGACTGTGCTGGGAAGATTTGGAGTTATGGGAGGCGCCAAGGGCATAGGCGGAGCAAAAGCGACAAAGGTTCCCAAATTCATCGTGGACAACTCCAAAAAGGTTGCCCCCTTCATCGACGCCACAGGACACGGCTCAGCCCAGCTGTTCGGAAGCATCGCATGGGACCCACTGCAAACCGGAGGACTCGGCACCCCCGAGCATCAACGAGTAAGCGCAGGAGATGTGCAGCGCCCATCTGGGTATCCTTTACATTGACGAAATAAAGAACATGGCGCCAGACGAAGCCATAACCCTGCTGACGGTTCTAGAGGACGGGCAACTGCCTATAACCATGCGAAGCCGCTGGAGCAGTGCTGGAGGAACAGCTGCCATGGCTGTGTCTACGGAGCCTGTGCCTTGTATGTGCTTTTTGGTTGGCGCCGGAAACTTTGACAGCATTGGGCAACTTCATCCTGCTCTTATGGACAGAATCTACGGTTACGGCAAAGTAGTCAGAATGAACAATGACATGCAGAACAATGTTGAGAATCGCCGTAAGTACGTCCAGTTTGTTGCCCAAGAGGTTTCGCGGTTCAGGTTGCTGCCTTTCAGCAGAGAGGCATGCGAGGAAATAATTGATGAGGGACGGCGGAGAAGCAACAAGAAGGATGCTTTAAGCACAAAGTTTCGTCCCATGATTTCTTTGGTGAAGACAGCAGCCACCTTGGCAATGAATGAGGGCTTGGCTGTTGTTGAGACGAGGCATGTCAAAGAAGCCATCGAAAAGCACTGTAAAACAATTCAGAAGCAGATTCTTGAGCATCAGATGAGCGAAAGAGGAAAACTGTTGGAGATTAACCCCGAAGGCGCTAAGCTGGGACAGATTTACGGAGTAGCCGTAGTCAAAGACCCTTACAGCGGAGAGATGACCGGCAACGTCCTCACAGTCAAGGGCTTCCTGGAGAAACGGGACACAAAATGCGACAACATACAAGGATACTACAAAGTCACCGGAATAGCCAAGGAGGGACAGGAGCAGTTCATCGCGGACAGCGTAGCCAAAGTGAGAAGCGTCATCCTGCAGAAATACGGCGTCGACATAGCCCAGGAGTTCTTTACACACATAGACTTTGCGCAGGCATATAGTGTGGATGGACCAAGCGCAGGAGTCACCATGACGATTCTTCTCTGTTCGCTGCTGGAGGGAAAACCGATACGGCAGGATGTTGCGGTGACCGGCGAAATAAACGTCAGCGTAAACGATGTGGTTCCAGTTACTGCGGTTGGCGGATTACATGAGAAGATAAAGTCTGCTGAGATGTGGGGCTTCAAGAAGGTTATTGTTCCAGCCAAAAACTACAAGCATTCCATAGACCCAAGAGACTACAGCATCGAAGTAGTTCCAGGCGAAACTCTGGAAGACTACCTGAAAGAATCGCTGGTTCAGCCAGAAGACAAGCCAAACAAAAAATAACTCTGCCGCCAACAAGTCCGGCTATTCTTTCAATGCATTTACTATCTGGGCAGTAGAATCCACAAAGTCCTCTTTGGTGAATTCCTTTCCTTTCACTGCCACACAAAGAACAGTCTGATAATTCTTCTTTTCCAGTTCCTTCTTCAGTTTGCTGAAGGTTCTTCCCTTCCATAGCCGATGAGTGCAGAACAGGACTGCCCGTTTGCCCTCGCCTTCTGGCAAGCTTTTCACGAAAGCCATTGCTTCTTTGGAGGGATTAAAGCCGTGAACTGGGGTTCCAACGAGTATCACGTCGTAGTCGTTAACAACTGTGGGTTCAGTGGAGGTTATATCGAAAACTACTTTGGTCTCTAGGGAATTGCTTATGGCTTCTGCAAATTTTTTGGTGTTGCCTGTTTGGGAAAAGTATAGAATACAAGCTTTCATGACATTAAATAGATGCGACTGAGAATATATACTGTTCTCTGCGGAAGCCGAAACAGGGCATAGATTATTGTTTTAAGCAACAGCAGTCAACCTTTAATGGCGTAAGCATCGTCCGTTTCGGTGTGTGAGGCGTCTCTATCTTGCAATCCAGAATCGTATTGCTAGTTGACTTGGATTACTTCTTTGCCCAATGCGAGGAGAGACGAAACCCCTCCATCAAGGATAAGCCGGTGGTTGTCTGCGTTTATTCTGGGCGCACCGAAGACAGCGGAGCCGTAAGCACAGCAAACTATGTGGCAAGAAAGTACGGCGTCAAATCTGGAATCCCCATAGCATTAGCCAAACAGAAACTCAAAGACGTAGACTCGGTTTTTCTGCCAGTGGATAAGGAGTTTTACCGCGAAATCTCAGACAGGATAATGGAGATTCTGAGAAGCCACGCAGACGTTTTCGAGCATGTTGGAATAGACGAAGCATACCTGGACGTGACGCAGCGAACAAAAGCTGACTACCAAGAAGCAGAGAGGCTGGCACAGATAATAAAAGACGACGTTTTAGCTCAAGAGCAGCTCACCTGCTCAGTCGGCGTTGGACCAAACAAGCTTGTCGCCAAAATCGCCGCAGACATCCAGAAACCTGACGGCTTAACAGTGGTCAGACCCCACGAACTGCACGTTTTCTTGTCGCCCCTGCATGTCCGCCGCCTAGTTGGGGTTGGACGAAAAACAGAACAGAAGCTGGAAACATTGGGCGTCAGAACAGTCGGTCAGCTAGCACAGTTTGATGTGCAGAAGCTAATCGAAATTTTTGGAAGAAAACTGGGAACCTACTTCCATAATGCCTCTCTGGGAGTGGACGATGAGCCTGTTCAGGAAAGAGGCGAACCCGAATCTGTGAGCCGAATCTCCACCCTCAAAGAGAACACACGAGACTCTGCGGTTATCCTCGATGAAGCCTACAGGCTATGCGATGAAGTGTATTCCAGACTGTTGCAGCTGGAACTCGTGTACAGGTCAGTCAGTATATACGTGGTTGCGGGTGACCTTAGTGTTCACAGTAGGTCAAAGACCTTCGAAAACCCAGCAAGCGACTTGGAAACCTTCAAGAAAACAGTGAAGGAGCTTTTCGAAAAGTTCCATGACGAATCTGATGTTGAGGCAAGAAGAATAGGCGTCAAACTCTCAAGCCTCGCCAAAAAGGAGACGCTGCAGAAGCAGATAACAAGCTTCTTCGGCAACTCAAAATAGGGGCGTCAGCAAAATTTTCATCGTTTCCTTAGTTTCAGCACAGCCACAGCAGCCACAACGGCGACTGCCGCCACAACAATTGCGATTATGGCTTCTGTTGGCAAAGCGAAGCCTCCAGACTGAGAATCTTTTGTGGGGTTTGTTGAGATGGGCGGGTAGTCCATGAGCGGGTGGTTGTCTTGGTTGTTTTCGTACAGGACATGCGGCGAGTCTCCTATTCCGTCGCCGTCACTGTCTGCGCCAGCGTAGTTGCTCCAGTAGTTTCCTTCTGCGCCATTGTCCCAGCTGTTCTCTGAGGGCGCCCCCGCACTAACGTCGGTGTCCATCACCTGCTCCGTCACGTTGATGAAGTAGTTGCTGAAAATTTTGTTGTTTGAAGAAAGCCCCACAACGATGCCGTATTCGCTGTCCACGACAAAGTTTTCTGAAAGCGTGTTGCCTGAGCTGCCCAGCAGAAGCATCAGATTTCCGCCAAAAAGCAGATTTCGGGAGACCAGATTGTTTGAGGATTTCCAGAGCATAAGCGCGCCCATTCCCTCAGCAAGATCGGATATCCTGTTTCCTGTAACAGTGTTGCCTGGAGAAGAATCGAGGGAGATGCCTGACTCTAGGGCGCCAGTTATGTTATTGTCTGATACTATATTATTTGGCGAATCGAACAGCTCGATGGAACGCTGATTATGCCTCAAAGTGTTCCCAGAAACTGTGTTGCCTGACGAAGCCCCTGAGACGGAGATTCCCACAATGTTATCTTCTATCAAATTGTTTTCGATAACGCAGCCAGTCGAGTTTGATATGCTGATGGCATACCCCTGCATGGCTTCGCCGCTGGCTATGGTGAAGCCGCTTATGTGAACATTGTTTGCCGTTACTATGAAGCCCACGGCAGTGCTGTAATACACAACACTTTTTTGGTTGTCTCCAACCAGCGAAACTGGCTTGTCAAAGGAAACCCAATCTTCATTGTATGTTCCTGCCTTGACAACGATTGTGTCTCCGCTGTTTGCGGCGTTGACGGCATCCTGTATCTTCTGGTAATCGTCAGGAACAGTTATTGTGCTTGGCTCCGAGGCTGCTCTGGCGGGTTTGAGTGCCATAACAAGAGTTCCCATCAAAAGAACAGCCAACAAAAACGCAATGTGAACCGTCTTTGCCTTCATTTTGAATCACACCACTTTAATATCTGCTCAATAAAACGGTTTGCTTAATCACACACCCATAAAATCAGTTTTTTCCTTTAGAACTGTGGAAGAGGTCCTCTAGGAAACTGCCGTTCGAATGGTCGTGGGCACGAATCACTTTTTTGACCTTAGCACCAGATACGCCAAATTCATGGTTAAGGACAGACCAACAAGGACGCCCTCGACAAAATCTGAAACCGCGAAGCCTGAAACTTCGATGTGCACAAATCGTCCAATAAGAATGCCCAGAGCCATCGATATCATGCCTATCGACAGCATAGTTTCAGTCCTGAGACCCATCATGTCACCTTCGCCAACAAACCGTCTGTAAATGTTAAGGGGTTATTTTATTTAATTTTTGCACCAGCGTCCAATTCTGTGGGCTGTGCTTTTTTTGGGATGTTTAGCGAAAATGTCATAAATTAGATGCATACACAATAAAGGTGGTTTACATGGTTACTGATGAACAGGAGTTACGCCAAGTTTCTGCCATATTCAGCGCGTTAGGCAGCCCAACAAGACTGAAGATTGTCGAGTTGGTGAGCGAAACCGAGCGACCCCTGCACATAAAGGCTGTGGCGGAGGTTCTGAAGAAGGATTACGCTGCGGTTTATCGACACATCAAAGTTCTGGAAGAATGCGGGTTGGTGGGGGTTTACGAGGTTGGGCGCTCACGCGTGATTTACCTGAAGAACAAGGAACTGATCAAAGACCTTGTTCAAACAGCCAAGAAGATGCTGTGAACCAGCTAACATAAGTTGACAAAAAAGACATTTTATTTTGCAAAAAACATAAATATGATTTAGCGTACACCCTCTTCTTCTTCACAGGTGACGAACAGTTGCAGAGACTAGACACCAAAAAACTTGCATTAGCCAGCATATTAGGAGCTCTTGCAGCAGCATCCGAAGTGATAAAAGGACCACCCTTCGACATCCCCTTCCCGCTTCTGCCAGGCGTTATCTCATGGGACATAACAGGAATACCCATGATAATCAGCCTACTCTTTAATGGCACCATAGGCGGAGTGTACACATCACTCATCGGCTGTTCAATCATTTTTCTCAGAGCAAACGTTCCCGGAGGCATATTCAAACTCGTTGCAGAATTAGCAACCGTTCTGGCGTTTGCTGCAATCCGCAAGGGCGTAGTCACCAAAACTGTTGCCGCGGTCGCGTCTAGAGTTCTCGTAATGACTGTGGCAAACTATTACATGCTTCCAATCTTCTATCCCGCATACTACCCATCTGAGGCAGCCGTAGTTGCGATTCTGCTTCCATTAGCCGTGTTCAATCTCACCCAAGCATTGCTGAACATCATCCCAGCGTACATAATCTACTCCAGATTGCCTGACCGATGGCGATTCTGGGTAACAACAGAAACTAATCCTTGACTTCGGTTAACCCTAAAAATGGTGGACTGGGCGGGAATTGAACCCGCGATTTGCGGTTCTTTTGAGATGATCTCGTATACAGCTATGTTTGTTTTTCTTTTTTCCAAACACTTGCTGCTAAACTCCCTATAAATGTGATTAATCCTATAGCAATTATTGTTATAGAACTATATACTAGGTCTTCTTCAAGGCCATAAAGTGTCACAATTGCTTTCACTGTGCCTGGTTCATTAGATGCATTGTGAATCAAAATTCCATAAGCGCCTCTTTCTCCAATTTTTGTTGTTACAAACTCTTGTTTCACGCCGGTCAACGATGCAATTGAACTGATCGTTTCAGTTGAAGTCCACAACTTGATACCATTTTGATCCAAAACATAAGCATCTGCAGTCACGTTGGAATTGACTTCCAGTCGCAAAGTGCGGGGAGAAAAAAGCAAATCTTGATACAGGTCCCAACGTCCCGGAGCGGTGTCTTTTCCCCCAACGGATATAGTTGTCTCTGGAAAGCTGCTTCGTAGAATTGTTATTAGCAAAAGTGATGCTCCAATAACTGTGATTAAAATTCCAATGCGTGTTAATCTTTTCATTTTTTAATCAACCTCCATTATGCGGACAAAGTATATTGCGCCAATAACGAGCAGAAGTGCAGAAATTGCGAGAGGAATAGACATCGCTAATACGGCATCATTTAATGTGTATTCTGTCCCTATGCCTACTGGTAGTGTTTCGTGAGTTATCTTTCCGAAGTATGAAAATATTGCATTGAATCGACCTACGAATGACGAAAAGCTAGAGGGATTAACAACGTTTTCGATTCCATACAAGAGGAGGGCGGATGCAAAAATAGAAATAACTTCGTTCTTGGTAAGCAGCACAATGATTGTGGTCAATGAACACATTAACAGAAGTTGAAGTGCCATACCTAAAACTGAAATATAAAACATTGGCTCAAAAAAATTCAGCCTCATTAGATAAATCTGAACTGAGAATGCTGCAGTGTAAGTACAAACGAAAACCATGAATAAAGCGGTGAATTTGGAAGCAAAAATTTGTCCTCTTTTCAATGGGTACGAAAGAAGTGTTTTTATTTCCCCTTTAGAAATGCTTGATCCGAAACTTCGGGATACGAGAGCTCCTACTCCCAAGGTCATAAAGAAAGTGATGTCGCGAATACCAAAACGCAGGTTGTTGTAGCTCATGCTGTAAGATATTACAACTGTTGGTTGGTTCAACACTGAATAAAGGACTACAAACACCAATATTTCTAACATTGGAAAATTAAGGTACTCTTGAAGTTCCCATAGGATCAGTCTAAAAAAGTTGTTGTGTTCACTTTTCATCAATTATCTCCTCATAAATCTCTTCAATGGTACCAACAACACGCTGAAAACCTTTCAACTGCAACTTTAGTTGAGTGGCAATTCGAGGTAATTCGACATAGAATTCATCAGGATTATGTACTTTGCAATAAACGAAGTCACCTTCTATTCGCGCGTTTTTAACTAATTTCATCGTTTTGAGTTTCTCTATGAACTGATGTGGTTGGGTGACTTCAATTTTGAACAAATTTGCTGAATACCTCTGGGCAAGATCTTTTACATATCCTTGATCAACTATCTTGCCTTCCTCAATTATCGAAAGCCACTCGCAGATTTTTTCAAGGTCACTTAACATGTGAGTTGTAATAAAAAAACTGATGTCCTGTTCCTTATGTAGTTCCACGATTTTGTTCAATAAAGAACTTCTTCCAGATGGATCTATATTTGCAGTAGGTTCATCAAGAATTACTAATTCAGGTTCGCCAATTAATGCTTGAGCTAAGCCCAACCGCTTAAACATCCCTGCAGAAAAGGTTTTTATTGGTTTGCTTTTAGCTCCAAATAACCCAACTTCCCTAAGTGCTTCCATTGCTTTTTGTCTTGGATTTGTACGACCGTAAAAACCTGCAACATGCTCTAGAAAGCGTATGCTTGTGAAACTTTCAGGATATGCAGTGATCTCATGCATAACTCCTATTTTTTTCCTGATTTCGAAAGAGTTATGCCAGCAATCCAGTCCAAAGATTGTTGCTTCTCCACCCTGAGGTTTTAACAGTCCTAATAGAACTCCGATGGTTGTAGTTTTGCCTGAACCGTTTCTTCCTACGAATCCTGATATGCCTTTGGGAACCTGTAAATTAAGTTTGTCAAGGACGATGCTATTTCCAAAGGCTTTAACAATGTTGTTCGTATTTATGAGAAACCCCATTTTTTCACCTGTTCAGTTGTGTTTTTTCGACGCTTTCTTTTCTTTGAGAAATAGATTCCTATCGTAATTAAAATGAATGCAAGAATAAGTGCCACATATGGTATTGCTTCTCTAATTTTAAATGACAATTCCGCTGGACCAAGATCTATGTTTGTGTCCACAAGATTTAATTGAGAAAAAGCAGACATTTTCACGCCTAACACGACAAACGTAGGATCATAAAGTGGAGGACCCGAAAGCAGTATGCCTGTGTTAAAATCAAACAACAATACAAAGAAGCCCACGTCTTTACCGTCTAGCGTGCCGTTTCCCCTTATTGCAAATACTTTTTGAAATTCTTGAATGTGTGTATCATAATACAATGGCGGATCGCCTGCCCCATCTACATATCCGACAAGATTACTTTGCGGCGTATTTAGGAAAACGTGTTTTTCATTCTGAGTTGGATAAGGCTGCATCCACAGCCAACTAGATCCAATAAGTGTACCGTTTAAGAAATACACATCACCAGTAAGAGTGTCAGTATAAACCGTCGTATTCAAGTTTACTTTTGATGTTTCTGTTTCATATTCTAGTGAAACTCTCACCTTTGCCAAGTTGCTACTTATGTCGATACAGCTCCAACTGTAAATAACGGCTGTGTCGCTTTTTGGTATACCGATGGAACCGTTTGTGAAGTCTACAAAAGGAGGGAGAATAGAATATTTAGCAAAAGTGCCCACTTCCATCCAAGTTGAACTATCAGATTGTGAAGCTGCTGATGCGCTAAGCTGTAAAAAAAGAGAGATTAAGAGGAAAGCAGTTGCGATTGATGCAATCTTTTGTGTATTTCTGTTTTTTATGCTAAACACCTAACATTGCTAAACGTCGAAACCTTAAGGAAAGTTAACTGCATATGCGTTTGGTTCGGGCGTGGGGTTTATTATTTCGTTTGTTACAGTGTTCCGATAAAGTCCGTTAGACTTTGTCTGCACAGCACATGCATACGGGGATGATGGCCATGCGTATACTGCACAATACCTGCTGGCGCCATCACTATCGTATTCGTAATCCTCGTAAAGGTTAGTCAATGTTGCATCAGCTCCTTTGTAGTACATTTGATGGGGTATATAAAATTCCCAATCGCCAAAGACGTACGCATAAGTCTGGTGGAGAATGCATGGCCATGGTGGATTATCATAAGGTGGGTTTTGATAGTCGTAGATGCCAACCTGTGCCCATTCCATATATACACCCTCAGTATACTTGTAATCTTGAATTGGACCGGAATAGTATGGTGGCGTCGATGCCATAACGGCGGGAATAGAAATCAGTATGAGTAAAGCCGCCAAGAAAGCCGCAGACATCATCGAGCTCTCAACTAACAACTTTTTTTCCATTTATTAAACCTCCGTTAGTAAATATCATGTTTCTTTTTTTAAATTATTTGACAGTTTCGAAAATCGAATACTATATAAATGTTTTCGAATATGACGTTTCAAAGATTTATGGTTTTGACTCAGTAAATTCTCGAGTCAGGATTAATTGTAAGGCTTTGATCACAGAACTAACCACTATTTCCGAGAATCACTCAGGAACAGTTTCAAGACATGGACTTGACACAAGGAAAGCGTATTTTTTTCTATAGATGAGTGTTATCGGCAGAAAGATATTATTGTAATCATCTGTAGAAATTTGTACAAAATCATATCGAAGGATTTAAATTTTAAATGATGTTTTATCGTTAAAACATTTTGGGACATTGTTTGGGAGGGGGAGGAAGTCTCTAAAACCGAGGACAAAAAACATATAACTCACATAACTAGGTTCTTACTTGAAAAAAAGCGTAAATTGCTGAAGTCCTTGTTGGATATAGCAATTATGGCTGAAATGTCTCAGAGAGCCGTCATTACCGTAACAAGCGTAATGAGTTTGTTTGAAACAAAATTCAACATTCAGATAAGTCCAGGTACGATATATCCAATTTTCAAAAAGTTGGAAAAGAAAGGATACATTAAAAAACTGCCAAACGAAGTGAAAACACTTTACGTTTTAACAGACTTGGGTAAAAGTGTGTTGGTAAACCTACAACAGAATTCGATTGAAATTCAAAACTTCGTTTCTGTATTACTAATAAAGTAAGAAAAGGTGCTCATAGCAATATACATGTGCTTTTTTAATCTAGTTTGGGACATCAACAGTTTTTCACATTATGCCACATTTGTGGGCTTGATTGTTGATTCTGTTAGATGGACTTTTTTCATTCCCTTTGTTGTGTTGTAGATTTCTTGTTGAAAATGGGCTGGGTTGTGTGGTGGTGGACTGGGCGGGAATTGAACCCGCGATCTCCGCCTTTTTCGGCGCAAGGCATGCGAAGGCGGCATTCAGCCAGACTAAACTACCAGCCCCCTCTACCGTTTGAATCAAGGATAATATTTAACGTTATTGAATCTGCTGCCTGCAGGGAAAAAACAGTTTTATTCCATGTCTGCTTAGGTGTATATTCGAAAGTTGGAGACAATAAGGATGGACTGTAAGCAGCGACCTGACTGGGACAGATATTTTCTGGATTTGTGCGAGGCTGTTTCTAAGCGTGCCACCTGCGACCGTGGGAAGGCGGGGTGCGTAATCGTCAAGGACCGCAGAATCATGACGACAGGCTATGTTGGGGCGCCTGCGGGGCTGCCGCACTGTGATGAGGCAGGGCATGACATGCGAAGGGTTCTGAATGAGAATGGGACTGTTTCGCAGCATTGTGTGCGCACTTTGCATGCGGAGCAGAATGCAATTATTCAGGCTGCAAAGTTTGGGATATCTCTTGACGGCTCCACATTGTATTGTAAGATGACGCCGTGCAGAACTTGCGCCATGATGATAATTAATTCGGGCATCAAACGTGTTGTCTGCGAGAAGCATTACCATGCGGACAAGGACACCATAGAACTGTTCAGGTTGGCAGGCGTTGAACTGGTTGTCATAAACGAAACCGTTGAAAAATACGACAGGCAGTAGCCCGCCACGGCAAATCTTTTAACATTTTTAGAACATACCTGCTGTCGTGGAGTTAACAATGAGTGAAACTAAAGCTCCAGGTTGGCTGCGTGCTTTTGACGTCGTCTTCGGATTGATTGCAGTAATTCTGTCAGTTGTGGTCTTGGCGTATCAGGAACTTGCCATCCTAACCATGATTCTCGTTCTTTCAGTCGTCTTGCTGGTCACTGGAATCGCAAGAATCTTCAACGGAGTATTCGCCAGATATCTTTCAGACGGAATACGTGCAGCCAATGTTGCAATCGGCATAGTAGCCATCGCATTAGGCATCGTAGCCCTAGTATACGCGGACCTTACCACTCAACTGCTGATTTACATTCTGTCCTTTGCCCTGCTGCTCAACGGCGTTGCGAGACTGGTAATCGGCGAATTTGGCAAAGCCTTTCCAAAGTGGCTCAGAGCCTTTTTTGCGGTTGTAGGCGTACTCACCATCATATTGGCTGCGTTAGTGTTTGTGTACTCAGATCTTGGCTTCCTTGCTCTGGTTCTATTGTTGTCATTCACGTTCATGTTCAATGGAATCGCAAGAATCATCCAAGGAGTAACTGGCATACAAGAAACAGAGGAGTTCTAGTCTTCAACCAAACTCTTCCTTCCCCTATTTTTGAGCTTAAAGAGCCTTTGAAGAAATCATCCGCAGTCGAGGCTTTGGCAATGTCCCGTTCAATTCACTTTTCTGTCAGGTCTTCTGGAACAACAAAACGGATAACATGCTTGTCTGCGCTTTGCAGCATATACTTTGCCAGCCATTCCCTGAACAGATTCCATTCCTCAGGAAAATCGGTGTGAGGAACAACCTTCAGTCCAAGCTTTTTGGCTTTGTCAATGTTTATCACTTCATCATGGGTCTTGAAGCCCCGCACCATCTTGTGGCTTATCTTCTTGCATTCTTCTTTGCTGTATCCGCAGTCCTCCACAATCTCGCGGATATAATCCTCCATCAAACTCAGCGAAGCCAAAGCATCCCTTATGTCAACTCCGTCACACTTGTCCGCCAGAGCCTTGTAGCTGTAAGGCGCATCATCCACCGTAACATCATCAAAGAGCCTTGTGACAAACTGATGCGCATCCACAATAGAGTTCGCCGAAACAGCGCCGTCCTCAATCTGTGCCTGCGGATCAAGCGGCGAAAGCTGACTCATCATGCCCATAACTATCTTGTTTCCTGTAAGGGCAAGCAGGGTGCCTCCACTTGCCGCGATATGCGGAACAAAAACAATAATCTCCTTGAAGGTCTTCCGTAACGCTCTTGCTACCTTATAAGAGGATTGAACCAGCCCTCCGGGACTGCTAACCAGAAGCAGCAGTTTTTGGACATCAGTTTCTGTTTGTATCTGGTTGATTGCGGTTTCTACTGCGAATTCTTCAGAGAGGCCCATCTGCGCGTTCACTGTTTTTGTGGGCGAAACCTTCAATCCCACATAGGGTGCGATGCATGCCATCAGAACTGCGCCATGTTTTTTGCTTATTTCGGCTAGTTTTGCTGAAAGCTGTGGGTCATCTTCTTGTTTTACGTCGATTATTTCGTTTATCGAATCTACAGTTCCCACCCTTCATCTTCCCCCAGAGAATTATTGATTCCAATTTTTGGTTTAAACAAATTTTGTTGTCTGCGACCTTTTCTTTGTTACATAAGTATTTAACATTTGTTTGACAAAGTATGCAGAAAATCTAATGAGCTAAAAAGCTCTAACATAGCTGTGAATGAAGTGATTCTTATGAGTGACCCGATAAAATATTTTGAAACCCAACTGAAAACCATGAGCCTAGCCGAGCTGCAGGCTTACAAGAAGCGTTTGGACGAAAACATACAGCAGATGATTATGAAAACTGCGCCAAACGAAAAGATTGCGCCCCTCATACTCTACCGTGGCATACTGGAACACGAAATCAAGAAGAGAGCAAAGTAGCGGGCTAGTAGACTAGTTTCTTTAGTTCGTTGTTTTCTGTTGCGTTTTTTATTTCTCTGGCGATTCTTTTGCCCATGTACATTCCTTCGCCGTACTTCAGGTATGCGTAGGGAGAAGTGCCGATGCCCACGTTGCTTCCTGCAACTATCCGCGCAGAAATCTCGAAGGTGTAGATTTTCATGTCATCCGTGATAACTGTTTCCAGACAGAAGGGTCCTATGATGCCTGGAGAGGCAATCTCCTTGGATACTTCTGTCACTTTGTCGCCCATTCTGATAAGCTCGGGCAGAAGCGACTCTCTTGCGACTATGGGAAAGTTGCCGACAACAGTGTATGTGGGGTTCACTTTGATTTCCAGTTGTTCGTTTGCAGGGATTTTTCCTATGCTGTCCACGGTGGATTCGTAGCGTCTGTCCATTCCCAGCAGCTCAACTTCTTGTGTGAGGGGCGAATAGAAGTATAGGGGATAAACGTTCACGCCGATTATGTACTCTTGAAAGTGTATATTTTCCAGGTTTTCTTTGGTTATGTGTCCCCTTTTCAGCATGTCCTCGGCTTTCCGATGAAACGCCTCTGGAGAATCAACAAGGAAGTAGCCTTTTCCGCCCATTGCACCCGGAAACTTCGCAATAACCAGCCCCTCAATGTCTGCTGGGTCATCAAAGATTCTGGGCAGCCTTAACCCTGCCCTCTTCAGCCACTCTCGCTGCTTTTCTCTGTCGGTTTCCCAGTGCAGAAGCTCCCTGTTGCCGAACATTGGCACCTGAAGCTTGTCGATCATCTGGTCTGTTCCAACGTAGGCGTTGAAGGAGCCGTGCGGAACCAATATCGTGTTTGCCTGTTTCAGTTTCTGCTGCACAGTCTCGTCTAGAAGGTCCGTGTATTCTTTTATGCGGATTATTTGGTCTGCTAGCGGAAACCGCTTGTACATGATTTCGTTTTCTTTTTTGCAGACGCAAACTGTTTTGAAGCCCTCCTCTTTTGCTCCCTTGAATATGTTAAGTGCCGAGTGGGAGCCGATGGTGCCTACAGTGATTTTTTTGTGGTCATACTTGCCTAGGATGGTGTCGATTTCTGTTTTTGTTATCACGTGACTATCATCTCAAGCTTGTTTTCTGCAACCGCCTTCTTGATTTCCATGGCAACTCTTCTTCCGGGACCCACAGCCATGCCATACTTGTACTTCATGTATGGAGACGTCGGTTCTACGCAGGGGCAGCCCGGTATTCTGGGGCTTACATCAAAAATGTAGAACTCCAAGTTCTTGTTCACGGCGCCCTGCAGGGCAAACAGTCCGATTATTCCGGGCGGGTATTCTTTTTTGCATGTTTCAACAAATTTTTCGCCTGCGTCAAAGATTTTTTCTATCTGAGACTCGCGCATGGTTGCGCCCATGTGCCCGATTTCCACGTTCTGTGTTGGCAGTTTTGCTTCTAGCTGTTCGTCGGCGGGCAGGTCTAGGACTCCGTCTAGGTTTGTTTGGATTCGTCTGTCGAAGCCTAGCAGGTCTATTTCGTCTGTTATTGGGGACCAGAAGTAGTTGGCGTTGAATTTGGCTCCGACGATGTACTCTTCTATGATTGCTTCTTTCAGGTCTTCGGGGTCGATTATTCCTTTCCGTATTCGTTCTTCTGCTCTTTTCTTGAATTCCTCTGGGGACGAGGCGTAAAAGAAGGCGCGTTCTATGCTTCTTGTTTTCTCAGGAACCTTCACTATTGCTAGTCGGTCGATTTCTTCTGGCGACTTGAAAAGTTTGGGCAGGTTCAGTCCTGCGCGTATAATCAGGTCGTACTGGTTGTTGGGCACGTTTCTTTCTTCGCTTCTGAGCATGTATCTGTTTCCTAGGAGGGGAACCTTGAATTTCTGTTCGATGTTGTCGTAGCCTGTGTAGACTGAGAAGGACCTGTTTGGCACGAATATGGTGTTTAGTCGCCGCAGTTTTTGCTGGTTTTCTTCTTTGATTATGTCAACGAATTTGTCCAGCAGCAGCACGTGGTCGAAGAGGTTTCGGTAGTGTTTGGTGTATGTTTTTTCTCTTCCCTTCTGGCAAACCACAACCACCTCGAATCCTTCCTGTTTGGCGCCGTGACCCATCTCTAGGGCAGAGTGAGAGCCAAGCACTCCAATCTTAACTTCCTTTGGGTCATAGTTTGACAAAATTTCATGAATTTGTTCACGTTTCATTTTTTTCACCTGCACAGTTAATTGGGACAGTGAATGTGCTACTATAACCTTGACTGTTCAAATATTTTACTTTTGGATGCCTTCTTCAGCGTTGCGCTGGTGAGGCGTTAACGAAACGCATAAATTGTGATTTTTCGTTGTTATGGTCTGTCGGGAGGTAGCTCAGCTTGGTAGAGCTTCCGAGCCAGCCGCGTATCGGGGCTGACGGAGACGCTGTAGACGTCTACCTGTATGGTGGGCATCATTTAGCCTATCAAGCGTACAGACACCGGATTGTCGCAGGTTCAAATCCCGCCCTCCCGACCAAAACTCTTCCGTCCTAAATAGTTCTGGCATGAACGCCAAACTGGCGCAAACAAATCCGCATATTAGGAGCCTATTAGAGGTACATTGTTGAAAACAGTCTTTTCTCGTAAAAACGAGCAAGAACAAAAAAGGAAAAGATGGAAAGAATCTGGTGTTTTTACCAGACTGAAATTTTTCCGTACGTCAGTTTTTCGCAGAAGCCGTTTATTTCCGCTAGCTCAGCGTCGATTACTTCAGTTATTCTGCCCTGCACCGACTTAAGGGAGCAGCCATCATTCATGACCACCTGAGCCGCAGCGATTGCCGGCTGATCAATCGGCTTTCCGATCTGGCTGAGAAGCCAAACACAGGTCTCCGCAACTTCGGGGACTTCCTTGCAGATGCTTCTGGCTATCTGGTGAGATAGTGCGTTGTAGATTTTTCCGACGTGGCTGACTGGGTTCTTTCCCGCCGCCGCCTCAGTGCCTATGGGACGATTCAAGGAGATTACGCCGTTGACTTTGTTGCCTCTTCCGACCTGACCAGAATCTGCGCCATCCGCGCATGTGCCTAAAACAGTTAAGAAGACGCCGTCTACGCCCCGTCCCTCAACATCCAAAGTGTTAACGTAAACGTTAACTTTCTTGAAGGCGTTTTTGGCGTTCGTGAACTCCTGCACATCCGTTTGAATGTCAGCTTTTTTCCGCATGTAATCTTTTTCGCTGTCAACGAAACGGTCAACAAAAGCCACGGCAACGGTCAAATTCAGTGTATCGCCGTTCTTGTAGCCCATAACCTTAACGTCTTCTCCAGCCTCAGGGAACCGCTTCTTGAACTCCTTAGAGTTAACGTAACGCTCAGTATTCAAAACCATGTTTTCTGTGCGGGTCATAGGCGCGTAGCCCACAGCAGCGGAAGTGTCGTTAGCGCCCATCATACACGTCCCCCTCTTGAAGATGTCAGTAAGCCCCTGAGAACCAGGCTTCAGCTCCACCTGATACCGCATATGCTTGTCAGGGTCAACAAACCTGAGGTTCTTGCGCAACCAATCCTTCGCGGTCTTGATGGCAATCTCCTCAACAGGAATAACTTCGCCATTAAACTCGGTGGTTGCCCTGTCACCGAAAATAAGCAACATAGGATCATTAACAACTCCGCCCCCAAATTTGCATTCAACATTGCCTGCAACCAGCAAAGACTTGTCAGCGTTATGATGTAGTATGGTGTCGAACTTCTTCAGGTAGACTTTGCTCAGCTCCACCGAAACCTGGTCCATTATGGCGTCACACATGGAGTCAGGATGACCGACACCTTTCCTTTCCACAATTTCGATCGGCTGCTTCTCAAGAGGCATCCGTTTCGAATCGTTAACAAGTATGTTTCTCATGAAAACACCTTGACGAAAGGCTAACAACAGCAATTCATATATACCTTACTATAATACGATACTGTTAAGTTATTTGTCATGAACTTCAAGTATCAAGGGGGGTTGAACAATCCTCTGTCTCTAAACTCGTACGCATGTCTAGTCACCAGAGGCAGCCTCCCCTTCAGGTCAACCAATCTTGGTTTGAGTGGTCTAGCTATTTAAAGTGCATAAATATGAACTCTGAATCAATACTCAACGTTCATATTTAGAAATTGATTCTAGAACAAATAAAGAGCATCTATAAATATGCCACATATGTAACCAACTTGTTTGTCATGAAATTTTGTTACACACTCGCTTCTATATGTAAGTTAATTTGTATCCACGATTTATGGTAAGCAAGATTCAAAATCCTAAATTCGGTCTTTTTTTGTGGTGTACCACACTTTTACTCCTATTCGTTGTGTTACCATACAGTTTAATGAGCTTGGGCTATAGTGGAACTGTAATGTTGACTTTTGTAATTGGAATTACAGGTTTGTTATCTGATGGCTTTCTAACAAAAATTGGGCTAAACATAGGTTGCTCTGAAAGTAACATCATGTTCTTATTGGTTAAGAGAAGAATTAATGCTGATTATATGATTATTTTGTCACGGATTACTGGCGGGGTCTTTTTAACGTATATGTTGGTTGTGTTTAATGACGCATTTTTGCTGTTAGCGTTTGCTACGTTAATAATTGTGTGTGTAATTGCAAATTCGATTACTTTGTTCTCGAAGGTGTCTAGTAAAACACATCTTCCCGCGTTAAAACATACGCAATACCAACATAGAACAGCCACGCAAAAGCTATCGGAATTAGCCAGATGA
>Ga0307424_1000514_pt1 | contig 20659 bp, 13 predicted proteins | sample SalMarWE160320MG_FD_202157 | JGI IMG/M metagenome (GOLD analysis project Ga0307424, IMG submission 202157) | Salt marsh sediment microbial communities from the Plum Island Ecosystem LTER, Massachusetts, United States - WE1603-20 | ecosystem: Environmental > Aquatic > Marine > Intertidal zone >... | reverse complement strand
AGAATCTGAAGGACCATCAGGAGGTCCTGGCCGACGTCGCGGACATGGTCATGGAGACGTATGCCTGCGAGAGTGGGCTGCTGCGCACGCTCAAGAAGGCGTCCAAGGACGGCGAGGACGGCGCTCACCTCATGGCGGACATGCTCACGCTGTATGTGCATGACGCGATGGACCACGTGGCGACGTTGGGCCGGAACGCCCTGGCACAGAGTGCATCGGGCGACGAGCTCCGCACGATGCTCGCCGGCCTCCGCCGGCTGTCGAAGCACGATCCGGTGAACCGCGCGGAGCTGCACGCGGCGATTGCGAAGCGGATCGTGGAGGCGGGGAAGTACACGGTATAGGAGGGCAGTCCGGGCAGCAAGATTGACGAGCGGCGAGTCGGTTCCCTTCGGCTCGCCGTTCGTCGCAGGGGGCTAGTCGGTCCGGGCGGTTCGACCAGTCGGGGAGTTCCCGACCGCCTAACCGCCTGACCGCCTGACCGACTATTTTCTCACCACATGCCCCTCGTCCATCTCTATCGCCATCCCGGATTGTCCGCCTCACAATGTCACGCCCTCCTGCGCCGGGCTCAGACCGGTGTGGGCGTGCCGATCACGGGCATCGAGACCGAGTTCTGCTTCAACGTCGCGGCTGAGCGGGCGCTCACGGAGCGGGAGCTGCGCGTCCTCCGGTGGTTGTTGGCGGAGACGTTCGAGCCGGAGGCGTTTGGACACCGGTCGTTCCTGGAGGGCGACGGTCCGGTGATCGAGGTCGGACCGCGGATGAGCTTCACGACGGCGTGGTCCACCAACGCGGTCGCCATCTGCCACGCGTGTGGCCTCACGACCATTCAGCGGATCGAGCGGTCGCGCCGGTATCGGCTCATGAGCGCCCGGCCGCTGACGGATGGCCAAACGGCCGCCTTTCTGGCCCTCGTGCACGACCGGATGACCGAGTGCCCCTACCCGCGCCCGCTCGAGAGTTTCGCCACCGGCGTGACACCGGCGCCCGTGTTCACAGTCCCGGTGCTCGCCGAAGGACGCGCGGCGCTCGAGCGCGTCAACCGTGAGCTGGGACTCGCGTTCGACGACTGGGACCTCGATTACTACACGGACCTCTTTCGCGATCGCGTCGGCCGGGATCCCACGAGCGTCGAGTGCTTTGACATCGCCCAGTCGAACAGCGAGCACTCGCGGCACTGGTTCTTCAAGGGGCGGTTGGTCATCGACGGTAGGGAAGCGCCGCACCATCTGATCGGGCTCATCAAGGACACGCTCGACGCGAACCCGAACAACAGTGTCATCGCGTTTCGTGACAACTCGAGCGCGATCCGTGGCTTCCGGATCCGGACGATACTCCCCGAACAACCGGGCGAGCCCACGCGGTTCGTGGCGGTGGACGCCGACTACGACATCATCTTCACCGCCGAGACGCACAACTTCCCGTCGGGCGTGGCGCCGTTTCCTGGGGCGGAGACCGGCACCGGCGGTCGGATCCGGGACGTGCACGCCACCGGCCGCGGATCGCTGGTCGTCGCGGGGACGGCCGCCTACTGCGTCGGGAACCTGCGGATTCCCGGGTACGCGCTGCCGTGGGAGGACCCCGACTTCCGATACCCCGCGAACCTCGCGTCGCCTCTCGAGATCGAGATCGAGGCGTCGAATGGGGCGTCCGACTACGGGAACAAGTTCGGCGAACCGGTCCTCCAGGGATACACCCGCTCCTTTGGGCTCCGCCTGCCCACTGGCGAGCGCCGCGAGTGGATCAAGCCGATCATGTTCAGCGGCGGCATCGGCCAGATGGCTGCCGCGCACACCGAGAAGGGCAAGCCCGACGCCGCGATGCTCGTCATGAAGCTCGGCGGGCCGGCGTACCGGATCGGGATGGGGGGCGGAGCGGCGTCGAGCATGGTGCAAGGAGAGAACGTCGCGGAGCTGGACTTCAACGCGGTGCAGCGGGGCGACGCGGAGATGGAGCAGAAGGTGAACCGCGTCATCCGCGCGTGCGTGGAGCTGGGCGATCGGAATCCCATCGTCAGCATCCACGACCAGGGCGCGGGCGGAAACTGCAACGTGCTGAAGGAGATCGTTGATCCCGCGGGCGCCACGGTCGAGGTGCGGAAGGTCCCGCTCGGCGACGACACGCTCTCGGTGCTCGAGATCTGGGGCGCGGAGTATCAGGAGAACGACGCACTGCTGATCCGAGCCGAGCACGCGGATCTGTTCCGGAAGCTGTGCGAGCGGGAGCACGCGCCGTTCGCGCAGGTGGGAACGGTGACGGGGGACGGTAGGATCGTCCTGCGCGACGAGCATGACGGCACGACGCCCGTGAACCTCGAGCTCGAGACGGTGCTTGGCGCGATGCCGCAGAAGACATTCGAGCTGGAGCGCGTGACGCCGGCGCGAAAGCCCCTGGCGCTTCCAACGGGACTGACGGTCAGCGATGCACTCGACCGGGTGTTCCGCCTCGTGTCGGTGGGATCGAAGCGGTTCCTCACGACCAAGGTGGACCGCTGCGTGACGGGCCTGCTGGCACGCCAGCAATGCTGCGGCCCGCTGCAGCTCACGGTGGCGGACGTGGGTGTCATCGCGCAGAGCCACTTTGGCGTCACCGGCGCCGCGACGGCCATCGGCGAGCAACCCATCAAGGGACTACTCGACCCGGCGGCCATGGCGCGCTTGAGCGTGGGGGAGGCGCTCACGAACCTCGTCTGGGCGCGCGTGAGCGCGCTGGAAGACGTGAAGTGCAGCGGCAACTGGATGTGGGCTGCCAAGCTTCCGGGTGAGGGCGCCGCGCTCTACGACGCGGCGGTCGCCATGCACGACCTCATGGTGGCCCTCGGCATCGCGGTGGATGGCGGCAAGGACAGTATTTCGATGGCGGCCCTCGCGCCGGACGGCAACGGCGCCAGCGAGACCGTAAAGGCGCCGGGGAGCCTCGTGATCTCGGCGTACGTCACGTGCTCCGACATCACGCAGACCGTGACGCCCGACCTGAAGCGTCCCGGCACGGGCCGCTTGGTGTACGTGGATCTCGGAGCGGGGAAGGACCGGCTCGGCGGTTCGGCATTGGCCCACGTATACGGCCAGCTCGGAAGCGATCCGCCCGACGTGGACGATCCCAAGCTGCTCGCGGCGGCGTTCAAGGCGGTGCAGCGTCTCATCGCTGAGGGCCGAGTACGCGCCGGGCACGACCGGAGCGACGGTGGGTTGATCACGACGTTGCTGGAGATGGCGTTCGCGGGCGACTGTGGCATGGAGGTGGATCTCGGCACGGGGGCGCACGGCCCGATCGCCGCGCTGTTCAGCGAAGAACTTGGCCTGGTCCTGGAGGTGGACGCCGAGGACGAGCGGGAGGCGTCGCGCGCGTTTGCCGACGCCGGCGTGCCGTGCTCCGTCATCGGGCGGTCGGTGCCGGAGCGTCACGTCCGCATCTCGGTGAACGGGTCGCTGGCGCTCGATGCCGATCTGCGCGACCTGCGTGACTTGTGGGAGGCGACGAGCTTCGAGTTGGATGCCCTCCAGGCGAATCCCGATCTGGTAGCGCAGGAGCGGGCCGGTCTCCGGTCGCGCACCACTCCGGCGTGGTCGCTCAGCTTCGCGCCGGCCCCAACGCCACCCGCGGTCCTCGCCTCGACCGCGAAGCCGAAGATCGCCATCATTCGCGAAGAGGGCTCGAACGGCGACCGCGAGATGACGTCGGCGTTCTTCGCCGCGGGGTTCGAGCCGTGGGACGTCACCATGGACGACCTGCTGCGCGGCCGCGTGACGCTCGAGCGATTCAGGGGGGTGACGTTCGTCGGCGGATTCAGTTTTGCGGACGTGCTCGACTCCGCCAAGGGATGGGCCGGTGTCATCCGGTTCAACGACGCGCTCTGGCATCAGTTCGAAGCCTTCCACACCCGACCCGACACGTTCAGCCTCGGTGTGTGCAACGGGTGCCAGCTCATGGCGCTGCTCGGGTGGGTTCCCTGGAGGGGGATCGCCGACACCGTGCAGCCGCGATTCGTGCGGAACGCCTCTGGGCGGTTCGAATCGCGGTTCCCTACGGTGCGGATCCAGGAAAGTCCCGCCATCCTGTTCCGCGGCATGGCCGGCAGTGTGCTGGGGGTGTGGGTGGCGCATGGGGAAGGGCGCGCCTTCTTCCCGGATACGGACGTACTCGAGCGCGTGGAGCGCGAGCACCTGGCACCACTGCGCTTCGCCGACGACGCGGGGACGCCGACCGAGGCCTATCCGTTCAATCCCAACGGGTCAGCGCGCGGCATCGCAGGGATGTGCTCGCCGGACGGCCGGCACCTGGCCATCATGCCGCATCCCGAACGGACGGCATTCCCGTGGGAGTGGGGCTGGATGCCCGAGCGGTGGCAGCGGGAGTACGAGGTGTCGCCGTGGCTGCGGCTGTTCCAGAACGCGCGGGACTGGTGCGAGCATGGGTGAGCGGGGACACGGGGCCTAGCGCCGTCCCGGCTCACGAACCGTATCCGCCCGCGACAGGTCGAGGGGATAGGCCAGCCCGCCCTGACGCCATTCGCCACGGATGGTCGTGGTGGCACGATCGAGCGCTCCGCCATAGTCGATCGAGTACGCGCCGACCTTGTAGATCAGCGAATCGGCGGTCGTTCTCACTTCCGACAGCGGCAGGGTGTCGCGCTGCCCCTCGGCAGGCAGGAGCTGGCCGCCCGTCGGGGTAAGGTGCAGGATCACGTGGTATTCGGTGCCCATCTGGCTCAGGGTTCCCGTCCACGTTCCGAAGAAGGTGGAGTCGGCATACGAGCAGCACTCGCTGGCAGTGACCGCATCGGCCCATCCCCTCCGGTACAGCGCCTCCTCGAACGAACGCCTCGCTTCACTGCCGAGCTGCTGTTCCAGCACGTCGAGAAACGCCTCCGTGGTCGCGCTTCGGGATTTCAGGAATTGGCTATAGGCGGCGTGCAGGAAGCGCGTGAGCGCGGCATCGCCGTATCGCTCGCGAAGGTCCAGGAGCAGCAACACCGGTTTGGTATACCGGTTGGTCTCACGGTCAGGAGAATCACTGGTAGTCTCGGCGATTGGAGTGTCGGTGATGCTGTGCGCGGCACGGTCCCGGTATTCGCTCACGAGCTGGCCGGCGAACTCCCTTCCGATGACCTCTTCCGATACCAGCAGCGACGAGAACTCGGCCAATCCCTCATTGATCCAGTCATCGGGAGTAGACCCGTCTGCCAGGTGCCACCAGTAGTGCGCGATCTCGTGCGCGATGTACTTGAAGTCCCGCGCTGGACCGAACGCCTGTGTTCGCTGCGCCAAAGCGTAGCGTTCGGAGACGATGATCAGCGGGGCGCGCACGTATCCCCAACCTGGGCGCGGTGCATAAACGACCCGGACCAGGTGGGCTGAGGACGGCGGACCGAACCTGCCGGTCAGCAGGTCGACCGATTCGACAAGCTCGTCGGTCACCGAATCGACATAGGCCTCCGGCAGCTCGGCGTGATATACCTCGAGCGTGAGGCCATGATGCGTGACCGCACGTTTCCGGAGACCCGGCGTGGCGATGAGCGCGATGTCACCGGAGGGCGCCGTGGATTCCCATGTCGTCAGCGCACGGCCGTTCCGTAACGTCTGCTGCTTCAGAACGCCGTTCGTGAGCGTCACGTATGGTGACGGCACATCGACCTCAAGGTGGAAATCGAACGCTGCGGCGTTCTTCAGCCGAGGATACCAGCCGACATACGAGGCTAGTTCAACCAACCCCGCATGAATCATGTTCACCTGGTTGATGATGTCCGGATACGATTCGTCTCTGACCCTCCCGTCGTACTCGATCACGAGGCCGCGCGGGATCCCCGAGGGAATGGTGACCTCGGTGGAGCTGGATGCGGAGTCAAGGAAGACCCTCCGGAACGACACCGGTTCCCCGTCGGCCACCAGGCGTCGAATCTCCATGTCCCCGCTCAGGGAGAAGCGCGAACCAGCCGGGTTCCGAATCTCGGCGACACCGTACAATGTGCCCGATGCCGGCTCGATCCGGACATGGAGGCGATAGGTCGGCGGCACCGCATCTTCCCGTTCGCACGAAAGGACGACCACCGAGAAGAAGACAACCGTTGCCTTGAAAAGCAGTGGTGCACGCCGGCGCATCCCCCACCACCCACGCATCGCCTTCATACGATCTTTCTGCCTCGACTGCCTTCGGTCCCTGAGTCTCCGTTCGTGTCCACGGTCGCCAGGCACGGCTCGGTCGGAGATTGTGCCAGGAGGCGGGTGGGACGTCGGTTAGTAGGTCTTCCAGTCTTCGATGTGGGCGTTTGCGACGGGGGCGAACCCGGCCAACGCCCGCATGGCCAAGAACACGTACTGCGAGTTGTAGTCGATATCCGTGTAGTCGCCGCCGAAGGTGCCGTCCGGGACGAACATGCCCAGTTGGCGGTTGAGACCGGACGCCACCAGACCGTCGAACCGCTGGTCCGCCGCGTCGAAGTGAATCTCCCCGCCGACCAGCACGACGCCGTAGAACTGTACGAAGCTCCCGAGAATTGTCAGATCCCCGGAGACGATCAGAAGACCACGGCCAAAGGTCGTGGCCCCCGCCGTCCCAAAGGTGGCATCGCCCATCACGAGCACCACCGGGTAGGTGCCGTCGTCCGGTTGGGGAGTCGTGAAGTCCGGCATGATGCGGCCTGGGGTCAGTGTGGTCCCCCAGTCAATGCGGGCGTCGGTAACGATGCTGCTCCCGGAGCCGAATCCCAGAGGCGAATCCCCAGTGAGGTCGTAGTCGACGAGATCTGGCACGCCGCCGCTCACCCGGAGCGAGCGCCGCGGAGACGTCTGGCACGCGCTGACGGCGTGCTCGTCGGATCCATGAAACTGACCGGTTCCGCCGCCGATGCGATTCAGACCGTTCGCGGCCGTGAACGCCGCCGGAAGGTCGAGGGACCCCGACTGCCACTCCGCGAACTGGGCCACCGTACGCGTCGCAACGGGCGTCGCGCCAGCACTCGGCCAGATGACGTATCCCGCGGACCGCACGACATACAACCAGTTTGCCAGGCTGTCGGCCGGTCGGCGGACCACGCGGGCGACGACCTCTGCATAGCCCCCCGGCACGTTGATCCGCACCGAGTCGCCATCCGCCGGACGCACCGGTCGATCGCATGCATCGAAGCCAACCGCTCCCAGATACGTTTGCAGTCCACTCTGCGCCACGGCGCGGGCTTCGGCAACCGCCTCGTGGGCCATCGCGATCTGATATTCAGCGGTCGCGCGTGACAGCTCCGCGGTCAATAGGACCGTGAGGAGCGCGATCAGCAAGATGACCAGGGGCAGGGCAAAGCCATGTTCTCCAGCGATGCAGCCGGGGCTCGTGGCCGCGTGAGAGCCAGCGCTCGTTCGAGAGACTCCCACCGTAGAGGACACCTTAAATAATGCACTGCATCGAACCGTGCCAATGTGACGTACGTCCGCCCGCGACCGGAGGTCAGGAGCGGAGGTCGGCCAGGGCCTCCCGTATGTCCGCCAGGCACTGCTGGATGCGGTCCGGGTGGGTCCGGAACGACAGGACGCAGATGCGCAGCAGAAAGCGTCCCCGCACGGTCGTCCCGGTCAGGTAGACCCGGCGGCGGCGATTGACCGCTTCCAACAATCGATGGTTCAGCGCGTTCGTTGCCTCGTCGTCGAGGTCGGGTTGCGTCACCCGGAAGGCCACGAGGGACAGCTCGGGCTCGGCTACGATCTCGACGCCGGGCATGCGCCGCAGGCCATCCGCGGCGAGTCGGGCGAGGTCGAGCTTCTCGTCGAGTGCCACCCGGAACGCCGCCGCTCCAACCAGGTTCAGCGGGAGCCACAGCCGCAAGCCCCGGAACGGGCGCGACAGCTCGGGCGACACCTGACAGAAGTCCACGAATTCGCCGTCGTCCCGCATCTCGGGCAGGTAGGCACCCTCGGTGGAGTGCGCTCGTCGCAGGGCTTGAGCGTCCCGCACGAGCAGGGCCCCGGTGCCATAGGGCAGGAACAGCCCCTTGTGCGGGTCCAGTGTGATGGAGTCGGCGCGCTCGATTCCGGTCAGAGCCTGGCGGCCCCGGTCGGTCAGCGCGAAGAACCCGCCGTACGCGGCATCCACGTGAAACCACAGGCCCTCGCGGTTTGCGACCGCGGCCAGGCCCGTGAGGTCATCGACGACGCCGGTGTTCACGGTGCCGCCGCTCCCTACAACGAGAAACGGATGCTTGCCGGCCGCGCGGTCGCGAGCGATGGCGGCCTCGGCTTCGGGGATCCGGATGTGGAACCCCTCATCCGAGGGAATCTCGCGGACGCTGCCGGAGGGGAATCCGGCGAGCATCGCCGCCTTGACGACGGAGTGGTGCACCTGGTCCGAGACGTAGAGGACACCGTTGCGCAGATCCTCCTGCGCGAGGTGCCTCGCTCGCGCCGCCACGATGGCCGAGAAGTTCGCGAAGGATCCGCCGGAGGTGAGGATGCCGAGCGCCGAGTCGGGATAGCCTACGAAACGGGTTAGCCAGCGGAGTACGTTGGTTTCCAGCTGGACCAGGCCGGGCGCCGCCAGCCACACGCCGGTATACCGGTTGACGGCATCGGCAATGAAGTCGGCGACCGCGCTGTGCAACAAACCGCCACCCGGGATGTAGGCCAGGTAGCCGGGACCGGCGGCATTGAAGCTCGTCGGCACCGCGCGGTCGAACAGCAGCCCGAGCACGTCCGACAGCGGTCGCCCGCGTTCGGGAATGGGCTCGGCCAGCGATCGGGCAACGTCCTCGGCCCGCTCCACGTTGTGCGCCGGCTGCGTTGGCAGGGAGTCGATGTGAGTGGCGACGCGATCCAAGACCGCGTCCATCACCGCGCGGAGTTCGGTGCCCGAGAGTTCGAGTGGGTGGGATGCGAGGGACGTAGGCGAAGACACGGAGACCTCGTGCAGGGGTGGTACGTGTGCGCATTCTCCATTACCGTGCGTGTAAAGTGAAGCCCTGGTGGATCGTGTCGCGGCCCCTGGTTGGCGCGGAGCCGCGATGGTGGGCTGGCCGCTCGTCCGCGCATGGTGGGCGAACGGGGAACGCGTGCACGGTGGAAGCATCGGCGTCGAGCAGGAGGGTTGCATTCATGGGAGAACGGCTGCTCGCGGCGAACGGGCGCGCGTGGAGGGTCATCTGAACGACGATCGGATTGGTGGGCCGACTCGAGTTGTCGTCCGCCCAGAGGCGTTTGTCACGGCCTCGGTGGAGCACATTTCCCGCGTGCTGCTGGCCGCCATCGAAGCGCGTGGGGCGGCCAGCGTCGCCCTGGCCGGAGGGAACACGCCCCGGCCCATCTACGCCGCGCTGGCGACCGGCGGGAGGCTCGATTGGAACCGGATTGATGTGTTCTTTGGTGACGAGCGCGCGGTGCCACCGGACGACCCGGCGAGCAACTACCGCATGGCGCGGGAAGCGCTACTCGAGCCGGCCCGAGTGCCGGAGTCCCGAGTACACCGCATGAAGGCCGAGCAGGCCGACCTGGAGCGCGCGGCGGACGACTACGCGGCCGATCTCCCCATGCCGCTCGATCTCGTGGTGCTCGGGATTGGGGTGGACGGGCACACCGCATCGCTCTTTCCAGGTGCCTCCACTCTCGAGGAGCGCCATCGGCTCGTCGTTCCCGCGACGGGGCCGGCGGAGCCGCGGACGCGCCTCACGATTACGCCGCCGGTGATCGAGCGGGCACGCGGCGTGATCGTTCTCGCGACGGGGAGCGCCAAGGCCCCGGCCGTGGCGCGAGCGTGGGATGCCGGGATCCGGACGTCGGAATGCCCGGCGAGGCTGGCGCGGAACGGCGTTTGGCTCCTGGATCGAGCCGCAGCCGCAGCGTTACCCACGGGCTGAAGGCGGGGCATCGCGGTCACCAGGAGGACCGCCCGCTTCGAAGTGACGGAGGGCGAGAACGCGACGACGAACGCGGCCTATCGGGTCTTCACCCCGGGAACCACCTTTCAGAGTCTGACGGTGACGGGAAACGATGGGCTGATCCTGAATCCCGTGTCCCGCTCGAAGTAGGCTCGAGCCGGAGTGGGGTGAGGGGCGGGACCGCTTGCACGCGTGGCATTCCCCGCTTAGGCTTAGCTGCCGCCCTCCGCAGGGCGGTTTCCCATATGGAGGCCTCATGACGACCGCGACCCAGCCTCGCGTGACTCAACGCCGTTACGTGTCGAATGACGACGAAACGTGTCGCATGTTCCGGAGTGATCTGTTCGAGCGGCTGAGCCACGTCCATCCGGCGGTGCCCCATGCGCTGTACGTGCCACTGATCACCGTCATGGTGGTTTTAGCCGCGCGCGCGGGGCAGGGCGTTACGAGCATCGTGCTGCAACTCGTGGTCGGCGCCCTCTTGTGGAGCCTCATCGAGTACGTCATTCACCGGTTCGTCTTCCATCCGCCGCAGTGGGTGGAGGATGAGACCCGCGCCGTGACGGCGTCGCTCGCGCCGGGGCAGGCGGTGATCGCGGCGCTCCCCACGTGGCGGCACAAGTTCTACTTCCTCGTGCACGGCGTGCACCACGATTATCCCAACGACTCGTGGCGGCTGGTCATGCCGCCCAGCGTCAGCATTCCCCTGGCGGTGCTCTTCTACACGCTGTTCCACGGGGTGTTTGGCGCCGCGGGCTTTGCGCTGTTCGCGGGCTTCGTGGCAGGCTACCTCGTGTACGACACCACGCACTACTTCACGCACCACAGCGCCGGCAAGACGACCCTCGGCCGGTACCAGAAGAAACGCCATTTCCGGCACCACTACTACGACTCAACGCGGAATTTTGGTGTCAGCTCGCCGCTGTGGGACGTGCTCTGGCGGACGATGGGGCGGACGAACCGTTAGCCGTTACCCGGTGCCGCCGGGTGTTGGCCGTTAGCCGTTCTCCGACGGCCGCCAACCGTTTCCCGTCAGTTGGTGGTCGTGGTCCAGTCCATCGATCCAGTCCCAGCCAAGCGCTTGCGAAAGGGCCCGGCAACCGGCTAATGGCTCTTCAGAACGCATGATCCCAACACGCGTGCAAATGGTCTCGGGCCCCAACGGCGCAGCTGCCAATGACGGCCAGGTCGAGATTCGTCACGTGATTGCTCGCGGTGGAGGCAGCGCCGCCAGGCTGTCGCGCAGCCAGGCGTGCACGGCGCGGACGCTCGGCAGGCGATAGCGCGCGCCCGTCGAGCGACCAGGGCCGACCAGAACACCATGTCCCCCCACGGCCGTCACCGCGTCGAAGCCGTCTTCGTCGGTGACGTCGTCCCCCACGAACACCGGACGTCGGCCGGCAAAGGGCGGTCGCGCGCGCAGCTGTCGAATGCCGGTCCCCTTGTGAACGCCGGTGGGCCGCAGCTCCGCCACCATTTTCCCGGCGAGCACCTCCAGGCCCGGTGATCGGTCAGCGCATGAGCGCAGCAAAGACCCCGCCGCCGCCGTGAGCTCGGGCCGCGCTCGGAAATGCAGCGCCAGCGCGCCGCCCTTCTTCTCGAGGAGCACGCCGGCGTTGGCCTTGGCGAAGGCGGTGATCTCGTCGGCGACGGTGCTGGGAATGGGAGCGGCGTCGGCGTGCTCGATTGGTCCATTGTCCCATCGCCACTCGAGTCCGTGCTGTCCAACCACGGAGAGACGCAGTGGCGCGAACACGGCGTCGATGCTGGCGATTGCCCGGCCGCTCACCAGGGCGAGTGCGCCGCCGAGCGCGGGGGGCAACGCCACGAGCAGGTCCCGCAGGGCCGGCGGGACGAGGACGGCGGCGGGCGTCGGCGCGATCTCGAGAAGTGTGCCGTCGACGTCCAGCAGCAGCGCGTCGTCAACGGTCAGCGAGGGTGGCGCCAGGCTGGTGGATGCGGGATGGCGACTCACGTGAATCAATATAGCGCTGCGCATATAGCTCTGCGCATGAGGAGTGCGGCTTACTGGTGTCGACTCCAGGCAGTAGCTTGACAGTATGGACGCCGCCGGTCGAGCCGCATCCGCCGGCGCCGCGGATTCCCGCCGCCGCCGCTGGCCGTTCGTCATCATGGCCAACACCCTGCCGATCCGTCGGGTACGCGAGCGCAGCCGCACGCGATGGGTGACCGCCCCGGGGGGATTGGCGGGCGCGCTGACGCCCATCGTGAAACAGTCGGGTGGCGCGTGGGTGGGCTGGAGCGGGACCGCGGGTCGGCCGATGGCGCCGGCACGGCATGACGGGATCGCCATGGTGACGGTTCCGCTCTCCCGTCAGGAAATCGCGACCTACTACGAAGGGTTCGCCAACGGGAGCCTGTGGCCGCTGTTTCACGGCGCCATTCGTCAACCCGAATACCACCGGCCGTGGTGGGCGGCATACCGTGTGGTGAACGAGCGCTTTGCCAGCGCCGCGGCGAGCGTGGCCGAGAAGGGCGCCGTGGTTTGGGTGCAGGATTACCATCTCCTGCTCGTGCCCGCGCTGCTCCGGCTCGCGCGGCCGGACCTCCGCATCGGGTTCTTCCTCCATATCCCGTTCCCCCCGGAAGACCTCTTCATGCGGCTGCCGTGGCGGCAGGAGATCATCGAGGGCATGCTCGGGGCCGACGTCATCGGATTTCAGACGCCGGTCGCGGCGCGCAATTTCGCTCGGCTTTCCCGCCGGTACGGCGGCGCTACCGTCCACGGGAACACCCTGCGAACCGGCGGGCGGGTGGCAATTGCCGACGCGTTCCCAATTTCCGTGGATGTCGAACGGTTCGAAACGGCGGCGTCCACGCCTGCGGTCCGGCGCCGCGCGGACGAGCTCCGCCGCCGGGTGGCCCGAGGCCGTCGTGTCTTGCTGGGGGTCGATCGCCTGGACTACACCAAAGGGATCGACCTGCGTCTGAAGGCGTACGAAGAGCTGTTCCGGCGGGATCCGGAGACCGCGTCCCGCACGGTGCTCGTGCAGGTTGCCGTCCCCAGCCGAGAGCGCGTTGGCGAATATCGCCGACTCCAACAGCACGTCGACGCGCTCATCGGTCGCCTGAATGGGGAGTACGGCGACGTGGGCACGCAGCCCGTGGACTATGTTCGACGCCACCTCCCGTTCGAAGAGCTCGTTGCGATGTACGAGCTTGCGGACGTGATGCTGGTGACGCCCCTCGCCGATGGGATGAACCTGGTGGCGAAGGAATTCGTCGCCTGCCGCCAGGAAGACACCGGGGTCCTGGTGTTGAGTGAGTTCGCCGGGGCCGCCTCCGAGTTCAAGACGGCCCTCCTCGTGAATCCCCACGATGTGAACGGGACGGCCACGGCCATCGGGCGCGCGCTCACCATGTCACCCAGAGAACAGCGACGCCGGATGCGCGCGATGCGGGCGGTGGTGCACGCCCACACCCTGAGCGAGTGGGCGGCAACGTTCCTCACGGCGCTCGCCGACGCGCACAAGAACTCGGCGTCGCGCCTCGGGCACTAGGAACGCTCCGCACAAGTCCGCGAGCAGGGAGTTGTCACCGCGACGTATCCGCGAGTGAACTCGCCGACCACGCGTGGAGCAGGCGGGCCAGGCCACGGCGCTGGTGGAGAACGTCCCCAGGCGTACCCGCGAGGCGCTGCGCTAGCGCGCGGGCGGCGGCTCGCCGATGATGACGGTGTCGGGCCCGGCGACGCGCTGAAGGTGACACCCGCACGCGTCCGCCGCGAAGACGAAGTCCGCCGTGAAGATGGCGCCCCCCTGCGTCCCCGTCACGCGCAGCGTGTCGCCGTTCGTCGAGAACTCCTTGACCTGACCATCGTCCGCCACGAGATAGGTTCCCGACACGAGGAGCCCGATCCACCCCGGTTCCAGCGTTTTGCCCGTTCGGAGATTCGTGCGCGTGAACGCGACGTGTTGAGCGGGTTGCGACGCGTCGTCGAGCACTTTCACGGTGAAGTAGCGGAACTCTTCGGTGCAGGAACAGGTGCCATCGACGGCGCTGCTACATCCCGCGAACAAGACGAGCGCAAGGAAGGGCATGGTGTGGTGCGACCAATGTGACATCCGCGCCTCGACGCACGGGTTGTATCTCCACATACCCGTTGAACGGCGCGCATGTCACGTGATCGGACAGGCGAAGGGCCCCGGTCACGGCCGAGGCCCCTTCCTCAGCACGTTCCGCAGGAATCGCTCACTGCCCAGCGACGCGGCCAGCTCCGGCTTCAACACCTTGATGGCGACCCGGCGGGTGTGCTTGACGTCCGTCCCCAGGTACACCAACGCCATCCCGCCCTCCCCAAGCGGGCGCTCGACGGCGTACGTGCCGGCGAGTGCCGGTTTCGAGCGTCGCTCGGATCTCGTCCGTGGGCTGAGGCTGGGAATCGTCCATGGGTGGATGGGTGTCGAGGAGGCGAAATATATGCGGTGCTTGAGTTAAGCGCCCTTTAATCAACCCTTTAGACGCCGCTTACGGGCTCCCGGGCAGTTTAACAAGGGACGGGACGTCACCATCGAGTCCCCCTCTGTCCACGGCCCAGCCGGGAGCGCCATGAGCGAAGCCGACACCGCCACCGCGATCGTGGGGCGTGCCGTCGCCGCCGGGCATGAGACCATGCTCGAGTCCGAAGGCTACGCGCTGCTCGGTGCGCTCGGTGTCCGCACGCCGAGGGGCGTGCACGTCGCGGATGCGCCGGAGGCAATGGCCGCCGACCTCTCGCATCTCGGCCACGAGGTCGTCGTCAAAGTGGCCTGCCGCGCCATCCCTCACAAGTCGGATCTCGGCGGTGTCACGGTCGTCCCCAATGATCCTGCGGCCATCGGCGCAGTTGTCGAGACCATGGCCGAGCGGCTCGCGGGCCTTCCCGTCGACGGCTTCCTGATCAGCGAGCTGGTACCCCATTCGCTCGCCTTCGGTGGCGAGTTGCTCGTCGCGCTTCGCCAGACCGGCGATTTCGGTCCGGTCGTGGCCATCGGGCCCGGCGGCGTGCACTCGGAGTTGCTCGCCCGCAGTCTTCGGTCCGGACGGGACCTCGCGGTGTTCGCGTCGTGGGACACCCGCCGCACGATCATCGATCGCGTGACGACGCTTCCGGTCTCGCGCGTCGCGGCCGGGCTCGGTCGCGATGGACGGAGCGTCACGGATGTCGATACCCTCGCGGGGCTGGTCGAGCGGTTGCTGCGCTTCGGCCAGTCGGACACCGGCGCGACGGTGGCCGAGTTGGAGATGAACCCCGTAACGTTCGTGCAGGGAGAACCCGTCGCGCTCGATGTGCTGGTCCGGCTGCAGCAGGCTCCGCCGCTCGCGGCACCGCCGCGTCCCCTGCGGAAGCTCGCGCGCCTGCTGCACCCCCAGTCGGCGGCCGTCGTCGGCGTGTCCGACGGCATGAACGCCGGACGGACCATCCTCCGGAACATGCTCCGCGAGGGATTCCCCCGCGATCGTCTGGCGGTCGTCAAGCCCGCGACGGACCGCATCGACGGCGTCTCCTGCTACGCGACGCTCGCCGATCTCCCGGGACCGGTGGATCTGTGCGTCCTGGCGGTGGGCGCTCCGCAGATCCCGGATTTGATCGACGAGATCGTCGCGGGTCACCGCGCCGAGAGCATCATCGTGATTCCCGGCGGACTCGGAGAGCGGACCGGGTCGAGGACACTCGAAGCGCGAATCCGGGAGCGGTTGGCGGCTTCGCGGACCACGCCCTGGGAAGGGCCGGTGGTGAACGGCGGCAACTGCCTCGGGATTCGCTCGGTCCCGGGCCGGTACGACACCACGTTCATTCCCGAGTACAAACTCGGTCTCCGCACCGACGCGGTGGCGCCCGTGGCGTTGATTGCGCAGAGCGGCGCGTTTGCCGTCGCGCGATGGAGCAAGCTCGCGGGGGCAACCCCGCGCTACTTGGTGTCCGTGGGGAACCAGACCGACCTCACCGTCGGCGACTACATGACGTATCTCCGTGACGATGCCGACGTGCGGGTCTTCGCGTGCTACGTCGAGGGATTCCGCCCGGGAGACGGCGCCCGCTGGCTGGCGGCGGCCGCGGAGATCGTGCGGTCGGGCCGGGTCGTGGTGTTGTACCGCGGCGCTCGCACGGTGGAGGGCCGCAAGGCGGGGATCTCACACACGGCCGCCATCGCGGGGGACTACGCGGTCACGCGCGAGTTGGCGGAACGCGCGGGCGTGCTGGTGGCGGATACGCTCGACGAGTTCGACGATCTGCTGCGCTCGACCTGTTTGTTGGTCAACCGCCCGGTGCGGGGCGATCGCGTGGGCGCCGTGACGAACGCCGGTTTCGAGTGTGTCGCGATCGGCGACGGTCTCCGCGGGTTGCGATTGGCGTCGCTGTCGTCCGAGACGGAGGGGCGGCTGCGTGACGTCTTGGCGCGCCATCGCCTGGAGCAGGTCGTGGATGTCCAGCATCCCCTGGACGTGACGCCGATGATGGACGATGCCGGGATCGCCGAGATCGCGGGCATCCTGCTCGATGAGGAGGCGGTGGACGTGGGACTCGTGGGCGTGGTGCCCTTGACGGGCGCCCTCGAGACCCTGCCGGGCGGGCCGTCTCATCGGGAACGACTGGATTCCGCCAGTGGCATCGTCGCTCACCTCGCCCGTCTGCGAGAGGCGCATGCCAAACCGTTCGTGACCGTCGTGGATGCGGGGCCGGCCTACGATCCCCTGGCCGCCCGCCTCGAAGAAGTCGGCATCCTGACGTTCCGGACCGTGGACCGGGCGCTACGCACGCTCGCACGCCTGGCGGACCACGCGGTCGCGAGCGCGCCTGCCCAGCCACCGGCCATGGCCGGTGCCGGTACTTGATGGGAGATGACATGACAACCACCCAGACGAAGCTCCGCCCGAAGCCGTTCCTCTTCCCGCAGCTCTGCAAGGCCTGTGGGCGGTGCATCGAAGCCTGCCCCAAGCACTGCATCGAGTTCGCGACAGCGGTGAATTCCCAGAGTGGGCTGACGCCGATCATCGTGCACGAAGAGCTGTGTAATGGCTGCGGGCTGTGTTTCGACGCGTGCCCCGAGCCGTATGGCCTGATGCCCCGCGTGGATGAGCTCGAGGTCCTGGACCTCGTGGTCAGCGACCCCTACTCGGTTTTTGGAGCGCGCGGGCACGCGCCGCCCAAGGCGAAGACCATTCCGGATCGCCGCGTGCCGTTGCCGCGGGTCGAGCCCATGGTCCTCAAGGGGAACCATGCCGCGGCCGTGGGCGCGATGCTCGCCGGCTGCCGCCACTTCTTCGGGTATCCGATCACGCCGTCCACCGAGGGTGCCGAGTTGATGGCCAAGGTGCTGCCGCTGGTCGGCGGCACCTTCGTCCAGGCCGTGAGCGAGGTCGCCACCGTCAACATGATGTACGGCTGCGGTGGCGCGGGACTCCGCTGCATGACGTTCACGTCATCGCCCGGCTTCTCGCTGATGCTCGAGGGCATCTCGTATATGATCGGCGCGGAGTTGCCGGCGGTGTTCATCAACGTGATGCGGGGTGGGCCGGGGCTGGGCAACATCGGACCGGAACAGGGAGACATCAAGCTGGTCTGCCGGGGCCTGGGGCATGGGAACACCCATGCCATTGTGCTGGCGCCATCCACGCCCCAGGAGATGCTCGATCTCACCATGGAGGCCTTCACGCTCGCCTTCAAGTACCGCTCCCCGGTCATCATCGTCGGGGACGGCTACCTCGGACAGATGACGGGACGCGTCCGGCTGCCGGATTCCCTCGTCGAGCCGGGCTTGCCGGCCTGGGCGGTGTACGGTGACGCCGACCACCGGGGCAACCTGAACACGTCGATTTACATCGTCGAGGCCGACCTCGAGCAGCACAACGAGCGGCTGAACGCCAAGTACGCGGTCATGCAGCAGGAACAACGATCGGCCGCCGCGCACTGTGACGACGCCGAGTGGGTCGTGGTGGCCGCGAACACGCCCGCACGGATGGCGGGTGGGGCGGTGCACGAGCTTCGCGCCCACGGGGTGCGCGCCGGACTGTTCCGCCCGATCACGTTGTGGCCGTTCCCGATCGAGACCTTCGCGCCGATTGCGGCGCGCGCGCGCGGGATCGTCGTCGTCGAGGCCGGGGCCGGTCAGCTCGAGGACGAGGTGCGGCTGGCGTTGAGTCACGCGGGGGTGGCTCCGCCACCTTTCCATCACGTGCGCCGCCACGGCGGCGTGCTGCCAGGACTGAACGAGGTCGTGGACGTGGTGACTGGCCTTGCGGAGGTGACCCATGGATAACGCGTTCTACACCCGCTTCGAGCGCCACGCCCATGCCGAGGGCCTGAAAGGTCTGTCCACCCACTACTGCGCGGGCTGTGGGCACGGAATCGTGCACAAGTTCCTGGCCGACGCGATCGAAGAGCTCGGCGTGCAGGAGCAGGTCGTGGCGATCTCGCCGGTCGGTTGCGCCGTGTTCCTGTACTACTACTTCGACGTTGGGAATACGCAGGCCGCGCACGGGCGCGCGCCGGCGGTGGCCATCGGACACAAGGTGGCCAATCCGGATAGCCTCGTCATCAGCTATCAGGGGGACGGCGACCTCGCGTCGATCGGGCTCGCCGAGATCATGCAGGCCTGCCAGATGGGCCTGCCGATGACCTTCATCTTCGTCAACAACGCCATCTACGGCATGACCGGCGGTCAGATGGCCCCGACCACGCTGCCGGGGCAGAAGACGACCACGACACCGAATGGCCGCGATCGCATGACGGGCGGACCGCTGCGCATGGCCGAGCTGGTTGCGCAACTCGACGGGCCGGTCTACGTGGAGCGCGTGGCGCTGTACGACAACAAGCAGCGACACCGGGCGGCGGCGGCCATCAAGAAGGCGGTCCGGATCCAGGCGGAAAACCGGGGGCTGGCATTCGTGGAAGTCCTCTCGGAATGCCCCACCCATCTCCACATGACGCCCACGGACGCCGAGCGCTGGGTCAAGGAGCAGATGCTGCCCTACTTCCCGCTCGGCGTGAAGAAGGATGTCGAGGTCGAACCCTGGTTCACCCTCGGGCCACGCGACTTCGATCCGGAGGCGGTGCTCTCCGCGATCAACGCGCCGCGGGAGCCCGTGACGCGGTTGGGAAAGGGGTTTCCGTCCCATCTCGCGGAAGAGGACATCGCGATCAAGTTCGCGGGCGCCGGCGGCGACGGGGCGCAGACCATCGCGTCGCTCACCAGCAAGGCGGCCATCAACGAGGGATGGGACTCGACGTACATCCCGAGCTACGGGCCGGAATCGCGCGGCGGCACGTCTTACGCCGACGTCCATGTCGCGCGCGAGGAGGTGCTGGCCCCCGCCGCGCCGCACCCCCACGTGTTGGTGGCGTTCAATCCGCAGAGTCTCCAGAAGTTCGGGCCGACGGTTCGCCCTGGTGGCGTAGTGCTATATGACAGCACGGTGATTCCCGATCCGGCGGTGCTCGATCCCTCGATCCGCGTCGTGGGCGTGCCCTTCACCCAACTCGCCGTCGACCTTGGCGCCGCGCGGGTGAAGAACATCGTCGCGTTGGGCGCGTTCCAGGCCGCCACGGAGCTCTTTCCCGCGGAGAGCTTCCTCACCGTGTTGCGTGATGCGTTCCGTAATGATTGCGCCCTCCTGCCCGTGAACGAGGAAGCGTTCGGGTGGGGTGGGCGGGCCTTCCAGGAGGCGGTCGCGCCAGCGGGCACCTGACCGCCGGGTAGAGGGGTCGTGTATGGGCATGATGCTGATTGGCGTCCCGCGGGAGACCGGCCGTCACGAGCGGCGCGTTGCGCTGACGCCATGGGCGGTGGGCCACCTGACGCGGCTCGGTCACGCGGTGCTCGTCGAAGCTGGCGCCGGAAACGGGGCGCTGTTCACCGACCGCGAATACGAAGAGGCGGGCGCGAAGATCGTCTATAGTCGCGACGAGGCCTTCAAGCGCGCGGACCTCGTCTGCGGCGTGGCCGTGGTGACCGTCGGAGAGCTCGACCTCCTCAAAGCGGAGAGTGTGTTGTGCGGCTTTCACCACTTGGCAGTGGTGCCGCGCGCAACGGTTGACCGGCTACGCGGGCTGCGGGTCACCACGGTCGACTATGAGCTGGTCGAGGACGAAGACGGGGGCCGCCCGTTGCTCACCCCGATGTCCGAAATGGCGGGGGAGATGGCGGTCTTCGTGGCCGCGCACTATCTGCAGAATTCCGAGGGCGGGCGTGGCATCCTGCTGGGGGCCGTACCGGGCATCGCGCCGCCGACGGTCGTGATTCTCGGTGCGGGGACCGTCGGTCGGGCCGCGGCGCTCCGTGCGCAGGCGATCGGAGCGCACGTGATCGTCATGGACGATCGGATCGAGAAACTCCGCGCCCTCAAGCGCTGGGTCGGGCAGCAGATCGTGACACAACTGGCGACGCCGGACCGACTCGAACGATACACCGCCATCGCCGACGTGCTCATCGGCGCCATCCTCATCCCGGGCGCGCGGGCGCCCTTCCTGGTGACGGAAGACATGGTGCGAGGAATGCGCGCTGGAAGCGTCATCATCGATGTTTCCATCGATCAGGGCGGCTGCGTCGAGACCAGTCGTCCCACGACGCTCGACAATCCGACGTACACCCTCCATGACGTCGTGCACTACTGCGTGCCGAACATGACCGCGAACGTGGCGCGCACGGCGTCGCGCGCCCTGTCCGACGTCCTGCTCGCCCCGGTCAGCGCCATGGCGGCCCACGGCATCGAGGCGGCCTTGCGCACCGAACCGGGCCTCGCCGCCGGTGTGTCGCTGTTCCGCGGCGAGGTCGTGCATGCGCGGCTCGCGCGGGCGCTCGGGAC
>Ga0307424_1000511_pt1 | contig 20672 bp, 21 predicted proteins | sample SalMarWE160320MG_FD_202157 | JGI IMG/M metagenome (GOLD analysis project Ga0307424, IMG submission 202157) | Salt marsh sediment microbial communities from the Plum Island Ecosystem LTER, Massachusetts, United States - WE1603-20 | ecosystem: Environmental > Aquatic > Marine > Intertidal zone >... | reverse complement strand
GCCGTCCCGAAATGATATGCATTTTCTCGGAGCGAGGGGAACGTTCAAAATGCAACACCTCAGGCGATGTAAAGCTTATTTTATTTTTCAGCCAAAAAATTAATCATACCTGAAGCGACCAAATTCACGGAAAGCTGACAAATCATGATGGTTTTAAATTGTATTTTTTAATTTTACTGTAGAGGGTGCCTCGAGCGATTTCCAGTTCCATGGCCGCCTGTTTCAGATTCCAATGATTTTCATCGAGTACTTTTTGTATCAATGTGGCCTCCGCCAAAGCAAGGGATGGTGATGTAAGCGATATACGGAATTTTTTTTTATCAAATGCCTGTTCGATGTTGTCCGGCAAATCACCGGGCTGAATCTGGTCGGTTTTGCAAAAAATCAGCGCATGCTTAATGACATTTCCCAGCTCCCGCACATTTCCCGGCCAGTGGTATCGCGTCAATATTTTCAAGGCGGATTTTGATATTTGTGAGATATTCTTTTTATTTTCCTGTGAGTATTTTTCCATGAAATAGATTGCCAGAAGGGGAATATCCATATTTCGTTCTCTTAGCGGAGGCACGGCAATCGATACCACGTTAACCCGATAGAAGAGATCCTCACGAAAACGTTTCTCTGAAATGGCGTCCGAGAGATCCTGGTTTGTTGCGCAAAGGATACGGGTGTCGACACGGATGGTTCGGGTACCGCCCACCCGCTGAAACGTTCCGGTTTCAAGCACTCTTAAAAGCGACACCTGGGTTTGAAGGGGGACATCGCCGATTTCATCCAAAAAGAGGGTGCCTTCATCGGCTTTTTCAAAGAGTCCGATTTTTTGGGTGTCTGCCCCTGTAAATGCGCCTTTCTCGTGACCGAATAATTCGCTGTTAATAATCGATTCGGTTAACGCCGCACAATTGACGCGACAAAACGGTTTGTCGCGTCGATTACTTCGATAATGAATCGCTTCTGCAATGAGTTCTTTTCCAGCGCCGCTTTCTCCGGTGATGAGAACAGAGGCGGTGGTCTTGGCCAGCGCTATGATCATTTCGTAAATTTTGAACATTTTGCGATCTTGCCCGATAATATTTTCAAACCGGTATTGCTTCCGCCGGTCGTTGGGCGGAATGGTGCTGATTTTGATGATTTCCCGATGCTCTATTATTTTTGCCAGCAACCTTTTAATCAAGTCAAAATCAAAAGGCTTCTGGAGGTAGTCATATGCACCCAATTTCATTGCGCGTACGGCGTCTTCCACAGAGCCGTATCCCGTAATGGCGATGACGAAAATATCCGGGTATTGTTCACGAATTTTTTTCAGCAGCGTCAAGCCGTCCATTTCCGGCATCTTGATATCGGTGAGTACGACATCCACCGGCGTTATCTGAAGCATTTGCAGCGCCTCGATACCCCTCGATGCGGTGACGATGCGCAAGTGTTTTTCTTTTCGCATGGCGCGAATAAACACTTTCTGGTTGGTGTTATCATCATCGACAAATAGAATCGTAGTTTCGGCTTTCATTAATCTCCTCGGCTGACACAGTAAAATAAATAACTGCTTCAAAAATTTAAAACGCTCAGTTTGGGTTATATTTAACACATTTACTCTGTTTTATTCAAATCATAACTCTCATAAGCCTCTTTTTTATAAATATAAAGCGTCTAAAGTATCTCCTCATGGAATAAAAGAGTTGAAAAATTGTTAAAAACAGGCTTTACATTTTTCAACCTTAGCGTATTGACGGCGCCGATCAATAGCTTATATTATGTTAAATCGTATTCAGGAGAGACAATGTCGGACAACGTGAACATTCCGGATGAGCTTACAGAAACCTTCAAACGCTTGATGAATCAGGTCCCTGAAAAATTGAAAAGCGACAGTTATACCCAACAAGTCACTCAACTCTATTTGAAACTGGGGGGTGAAAAGCTGGCAAGACAATATATCGATATTGTTAAGTTGTCTGTTCATGACGAGGAACATCAAACCAACGATGACGCCGAAAATCCCGAAGATTCCGATATGGATGAAGAGGATTCCGATTATGATTCATAAGTCTTCGACAAAAGAGGATGTTTATTTAAACAATGGAGGCCGTGAATGAAAGATCCTGAAAATATCGACTTTAAAATGCCGGATGACCTGAAAAAATGTGTTGAATTTCACGGACATCTATGCCCGGGGCTTGTATATGGCTACCTTGTTGCAGAAGCGGCAATGAATCTTCTTGAACTCAAACGATCGAAGGATGAGGAGGTGGTCGCCATTAGTGAAAATGATTCATGTGCGGTGGACGCATTACAAGTCCTTTTGGGGACTTCCACCGGAAAGGGCAACCTCATTTTAAAGGATTACGGGAAAAACGCCTATACTGTTTTCAATCGGAAAAGCAAAACAGCTTACCGATTTTCACGAAAAAATATGTATCGATATGACGATCAATCCCAAGACGAATTTATCCGCCTTGACGCAGCCATTTCTTCGGGCACGGCAACGGCGGCGGAGAAACGACGTCATAAGATGTTGAAGTCACAGGACCTTCTTAGAAAACCATTTGGCGATGTATTTTCCACTGAAAAAACCGATTGTGCGATCCCGCCTTATGCACCGATAGCACGCTCGGAAGCCTGTGCAAAATGCGGTGAAATGACCATGTCTACGAAAATGGTTCAGGATGAAAGCGGCAAGTATATGTGTATTCCGTGTGGTTCTTGAGCCTCGATGCGAGACCTTTGAATAAAAATTCATAAAAAAGGGCAACACAAAAACGGTGTTGCCCTTAAAACAGATCCGATATTATATTTAACCGCAAGTGCTTGTTGACCCACAGCCTGAACACCCGGCTCCGAAGTCGATCGCACAATCGAGTTTAAATCCTATTTCTGAAAAATCGACTTTAATGGGATTTGCCTTTTGCATGAAATCCTTATCGACAATATATTGAAACCCTTCAATATCAAAGACATCATCCGTGGCTTTTGGCTCATCCAGAGCCATGGCAAGAGACGGGCCGCCTCATCCGCCTGAATTTAAAAAGATTCGAATGGGCGAAACTTCCTTTCCTTTGAAATATTCGGCAATTTGCTTTGTTGCTGCTCCTGTGACTTCAACCATTATTTTCTCCTTTGTTTGCAAAAATCAGCCTGTTTGACCGGAATTAAAATTTGTACTAAAATAGTATCATTTGTTTGATTTGTCAATGGAAAGCGCTTTAAAACTATGTTTTCGCGGGGATGGCCGGTCGGACTTTTTTGTTGAACTTATGGACGGTGAGATGGTAGAAAATAGATGGTTCGTCTAATTAAATATACGCATACACATATGATATTCATTTCTTGGGATTCGGCTTGGAAACGATAAGAAAAATTATTCGCGTTGATCGTAGAGAGATCTGTTTTCTAAAATTTATTTTAGAGGCATATGACGGCATTGCCACCATGACCACCATCGACGCCCATCAAGGTATCGTACTGCTTCGAATCGCTCCCGGTTGTGAAAAAGAGGTTGAAGCCATAATACGGGACCTTGGTAGAGACATCATGATCAACGTCTTTGATGGCTGCCATGACACGATGTTTGACGAATGTGACTGGAAAATATGAGAACCAAATACTTATACATGAATACCATCGGCTGTCAGATGAATGTTTACGACTCCGACCAAATTGCTAATGGGTTGAAATCTTTACATTATGAAATGACCCCGTCTCTGGAGGAGGCGGATCTCATTATTGTGAATACATGTGCCATCAGGGAAAAAGCGGAACAGAAAGTTTTCAGCTTTTTAGGACGCCTGGCGGGGCTGAAGAGAAAAAGACCGGATGTGATCATTGGCGTGGGCGGATGCGTGGCGCAACAAGAAGGTGCAAAAATTTTGCAGCGCCTGCCCCATCTCGATCTCGTTTTCGGTACACATGCGATTGACCGTCTGCCCGATGCCGTACAGACCATTGCATCCAAGAGATGCCGTATTGTGGACATCCAAATGGCGGACCAAATTAAAGAGTCGGATTTTGTTGCCAGCGGATGTGACGACAAACACGTCACCCGCTTTGTGACGATCATGCAAGGGTGCGATAACTATTGCACATACTGCGTCGTCCCTTATGTCAGAGGCGGAGAATCCAGCAGGCGTCCGGAAAATATTGTACGAGAAATCCGGCGGCTTGTTGAATCCGGAGTGCGGGAGGTCACCTTGCTGGGTCAGAATGTGAACAGTTATGGAAAAAAAGAAAACCTTTGCACATTTGTCGAGCTCCTGCGGCGTATTAACGACATTGACGCTCTTTTAAGAATCCGGTTTACCACGTCGCATCCCAAAGATCTTTCATCCGAGCTCATCCTTGCTTTCAACGACCTTGATAAACTGTGCCATCATATTCATTTGCCCATCCAATCGGGTTCGAACAGGGTCTTAAAGATGATGAACCGAAAATATACCCGGGAGATATACCTTGAAAAAATCGATAAGCTGCGTAATATATGTCCTAGGATCGCGGTTACGACAGATATTATCGTTGGTTTTCCCGGTGAGACCAGAATGGATTTTGAAAAGACGCTGGAATTGATGAGGGCCGTTGAATTCGACGGTCTGTTTGCTTTTCAATATTCCGATCGTCCGAATGCGGCAGCCGTTCGATTGCCGGGGAAGATATCGGAACAGGAAAAGAAAGAAAGACTGCAAGAGGTTCTCGATTTACAGGATTATTTCACAACCCGAAAAAACAAGGCTTTGAAAGGTTCGATACAAACGGTTCTTGTGGAAGGTTTAAGCAAAAAACAAAACCGGGTCAATTATTCGGACAAAAGTCAACGTCTCCAGTGGACAGGCCGGACATCGACAAACAAAATTGTAAATTTTTTCGAAAATGACGATGTGAATGCCGATGATAAAGCCATGATGGGCCGATTGGTAAAGGTTAAAATTTTAAAAACATTTTCCCATTCACTCTGGGGCAAAACAGACAGCAAAGAACCAACTGATGTTGGTTTGAGAGGAGAAAAGAGTTATGTTACATGAAGTCAACATAGCGAGCATGGCAATAGACCCAACATCAAACACCCCGATAATCATTTTGAAGTCCATAAAAGGGGATCAAGCGGTTCCGATATGGATCGGTTTGCTCGAAGCAACGTCCATTGCTTCGGCCCTCAGGGATATCAAGTTCGATCGTCCCATGACCCATGATCTTTTCAAAAATTTTATCGACAGTCTGGAAATGGCGGTATCGAAAGTTGAAGTGTGTGATTTAAAGGACAATACGTTCTATGCCCGCATATATTTTGTATCGGAAGCGAAAAGTTTCGATATGGATGCCCGTCCGAGCGATGCCATCGCCATCGCCCTTCGGTTTGGCGCGCCGATCTTTGTTGATGATAAAATATTTGAGAATTCTCAAATGACCGACAGCGACTACGAGGTGTTAAACAAAAGTGAAGAAGGGAAAAAATGGGCGGAATATCTCGAAAATCTTTCTCCCGAGGATTTCGGTAAATACAAAGTGTAACATCCCTTTCAACCATCAAATCGCGAATTCTCCGTTTTCATAGATGGTCTTCTTTTTGCCGGAGGCAAGATGGGCCACCACTCGTTTTTTCTCCGTATTGACGAGATCCCAGTGGAGGGCTGAATCATTGAATCCGAGGCGTTTCTTTTCTTCCCTGGTCAATTCTTTTGGATTTCCTTTATACGTATCGGCATAGGATGCGCCCAGCGCCATATGACAGTTCCCGTATTCGCCGCCGAAGTTTTCGTCAAAGAGCGTGTTTGCCATGAACCGGTTGATCCTTGAGAACCTCTTGTCCGTTAAGGAAAATTCACCCACCTTATTCGCCCCTTTATCCATGGAGAGCTGCCGGGTAACAAAATTTTTTCCCTGTTGCGCATCGATTTTTACCACAGTGCCTTTTTTGAATTCAAGCCTGACGCCTTTTACGGTGTTGCCGTTTCGAAATGAAGGCTGATTCGAGAAGTATATGCCTTTCGTGCCTCTCCAATCCGGCGACAGGAATATTTCAAAGCTCGGGATGTTATGACCCGAGATGCCCACCCATTTGCGTTTTTCCCCCGGTGTTATGAAAAGGTCCATATGCTCTGATTCAATATGGTAAAAATTTACTTTCATACTGTTGAGCCGCTTTTTAATGGATGCCGCTTGACGATAAATTTGCTGCCACTGGGAAACCGGAGAATTACTGTCCAGAAAGCATGCATTGATGATTTGGGCGGCATATGCTTTCATGGAAAGCCTGGCATGTCTGGCCAGTTCCTTTGTAGGAAACGCGCACAGGGTCCATCCGAAATCGCCGGTCTGATCCCGGACGTCGAGAATATCGCGCAATTGTTTTCGAGCAACGGCGGCTTTGCCGATCTTTTTGGGATCGATATGGCTCAAATGGGTGATGGATTCCGGCGCGTGTAAAAAAATGCCGCCGTTTAACCGGTTAAAAAGCTCTTTTTCTCCGGGAGGCTGGAAGGTAATCTGCGTGTTGTTTGCGCGTTCAAAAAACCGTTGCTCCATGGTTGCGGTGAGGTTTGACCGCTGGACCGGATGGATTCCCAAGTCCAAAAGCTTTGCATAAACAACTTCAGCCAGCTGGACGGCAGGCATATCATAACGAATCAGCACGACATCGTTTTTTTTAAAGGTCTTGGTTCTGGCGGTTTTAAGCCCCCACAACAATATATCCGCATACCGATCCAGTTGTTTGTCGGTGAACATGGTTTGAGCTCCCAATATAACTATGGATGATTATCTTTCAAAAAAAGGCGGTGGTACTCTGAATCACTGAGGTGCTTTTTAAGGAGACGCGTCAGCAGTGAAAAGATTTCTTCCAGTTCTTCATCGGACAGCCGTTCCGCCAAGGCTTTCATCAGTGTGTCGTCGGAAAATTTCTGAAGGTAATAGATAATTGTATTTTCATCGGTTTTTCGATCGAACCCCATGCCCACGAAGCCATTGTAGGTTTCAACATGACGGTGTGTATGGTCGGACATTTTTTCTCCAAGAAACCGTTAATAAAGTGTTCAGTGTTCAGCGTTCAGCGGTTTATAGGTTCAGGTGTTCAGGTTCTTTTGTTCTTAAGGAATGGAAGTTATCCTTCAACCTTTACCCTGAGTACCATCTGAACTCCGAACTCTGAACACTGAACACTTTCATACAACGTTCAGGGATGATAATATTTCACGATAGCATCACACAATTTCTGTATGGTGTATTCTTCCGCAACGATATGAACGTCAAACCCCAAGTTCCGAGCGGTCTCGGACGTGACCGGGCCGATGCTTGCGATGGTAATGCCCTGCATCAGGTGGTCCAACCCTTCAGACGGCAGCAGGGCGCGGAAGTTTTTTACGGTGGACGAACTGGTAAAGGTAATCATGTCGATGGTGTGCTCTTCGAGTCGTTTAAGAATAACGCCGGCCTTGTCCTTAACCGCTTTGGTGACGTAGACTTCAACGTCGTCTACAACCGCACCCATTTTGACCAGTTCCACAGGCAACACCGGCCGCGCCTGCTTTGCCCGGGGTAGCAATATCTTTTTTCCGGCAATATCTTCTTTTGCAAATGCCTTGACGACCGATTCGGCCCGGTAACTTTCGGGAACGATATCGCTGTTGAATCCGTAATCAAGAAGTTTCTTGGCCGTTGCCGGACCGATGACCGCTGTCCGGATATGATTGAGATCCCGTACGTCCTTGCCTTTTTCAAAAAGCCGGTTAAAGAAGAAATCAACCCCGTTGACGCTGGTAAACATCAGCCAGTCATAAGACGTCAGGTTGTCGAGAGCCTTGTCCAGCGGTTTCATGTCATCGGTTGGAACCACCTTTATGGTGGGGCATTCCAGGCATTCCGCTCCCAGACCGGAAAGGCGCTTGACCAGTTCGCCGGCCTGTTCTCTGGACCGGGTGACCACAATGCTTCGCCCCATCAACGGGCGATCCTCGAACCATTTGATTTTTTCTCTCAGTCCTACCACATGACCGACGATCAGCACCGCAGGCGGTTTGAGGTTGGCGGCATTTTTGAGCGCGACAATGGTATCCAGCGTTGCGGTAATGGTGACTTGTTTGGCAGTGGTCCCCCAGCGAACAAGGGCTGCGGGAGTATCCGGACGCATGCCGTGGCTCATGAGGCGCTCGGTTATCTGAGTCAAATTCTTGACCCCCATCAGAAAAACAATGGTTCCGATGCCTTTGGCAAGGGATGCCCAGTCGATATTTGATTTGTTTTTTGTCGGATCTTCATGACCGGTGACAAAAGCGACCGAAGAGGCGAATTTTCGATGGGTCAGCGGGATTCCGGCATAGGCCGGAGCTGCAATGGCCGATGTAACGCCGGGCACGATTTCAAACGGTATTCCGGCCCGGATCAATACTTCCGCTTCTTCGCCGCCGCGGCCGAATATAAACGGATCGCCCCCTTTGAGACGGATCACCGTGGATCCGTTTTCGGCCTTCTCAACGATAAGGGCATTAATGGTGTCCTGGGAAAACGTATGATCGCTTCCCTTTTTTCCGACATAGATGATCTCTGAATGTTCCGAAGCATGTTTTAACAACACTTCGGATGCCAGAAAATCATAGATGATAACATCCGCCTGTTGGATACATTCCAATCCCTTAACGGTAATCAGCCCCGGATCACCGGGGCCGGCTCCCACAAGAAAAACCTTACCTTTCATGGTTTAGATCGAGGTCTGCTTTAAGATTATCGATTATAGTTTTTGCCCCCATTGAAATCAGGCGCTCGGCAAGTTCGAGGCCGATCGTTGCAGATTCGTTTTCAGGTCCCTGCATGGCATGTTTGTAGCGTGTTTTACCGTCAACAGACGCCACCAGACCGGAAAGCGTGAACAGGTTGTTGTGGATTGTTCCGTGGGCGGCAATCGGCACTTGACAACCGCCTTCGAGACGTTCCGAAAACGCACGCTCCCCCCGAATCACCGCCCGTGTTTTCGAATCTTCAAGGCCGGCGACAACAGGACCGACCAGGGGATCGTTTTGTCTGATTTCAATACAAAGCGCGCCCTGGCCGACGGCCGGGAGCATGATGTTTTCATCCAGATATTCGGTTGCCTTGTTTTCGAACCCCATTCGTTTGACGCCGGCGGCCGCCAGTATAATAGCGTCCAAGTTTTCGGTTTCAAGCTTTTTGAGACGGGTATCGATATTGCCTCTCAGGGGCGCGACGACCAGATCCGGTCTGGCAAACAGAAGCTGTGCCTTACGGCGGAGGCTGCCGGTGCCGACAATCGCCCCGGCAGGCAATTCCGAAAAGCGCCGGTTATCTTTGGAAATCAGGACATCTTTCGGATCTTCCCGTTGAGGGATTGCGGCGATGCACAGTCCTTGGGGTATTTGAGCCGGCATGTCCTTCATGCTGTGTACGGCAAGGTCAATATTTTCGTTTAAAAGCGATTCTTCGATTTCCTTGACAAAGAGTCCTTTGCCGCCCACTTTGGCAAGGGGAACATCGAGTATCTTGTCTCCTTTTGTCTTTATGATGACCAGTTCGATGGAAAGGGAAGGATCTTCGGCCTCGAGCGCTGTTTTGACCCAGTTTGCCTGCCAGAGAGCAAGCCGGCTTCCCCGGGTTCCTATTTTAAGTGTTTTGTTCATCAATGGCTGCAGCTTTTGCAACTGGTTGCGGCACAACCGGAACAAGATGACGCACCGGCGGCAGCCTTGACGGTTTGCCCATGTCCTCCCTTGCTGTAAAAGGTAGCGGCAGACATGAGCTTTTTAACTTTTTTGCTTTTGCACGTCGGGCAACCCGGGCGTTCTTTTCCGAAAACCAGGCATTCAAAATCTTTTTTGCAGTGATTGCAATGGTACTCATAAATCGGCATAAATTTTTGCTCCTTAGGTTTATTCTTTACTCACGTACGAGCAACATTATAAATCATGTGCAGGGTTAAATCAATTATCCGATCTCCTCGATGATCCCGGCGGCAATGAGCGGCAGCATAATTTCATGGTGCCCCGCCAAATGGAACCCTTGACCGCCGTGGGCGGTGGGACGGCATACGACATTGGTCATGGGGCGGTAATGCCGGATGAAATCCATATTCACCGTGGTAAAATGATTTAACCGATGCCCTAAATTCCGTACCAGCGTCACGGCTTTCAGAAAAACCTCCGGCAGTATGACGGCAGATCCGATATTGAAATAAACACCGCCTTCAAGGGTACCGACCACGGATGCAAAGATGCGAAAATCTCTGTGAGTCGCTTCACCGGCTGCTTTGGCATCAAATCCGGGATGCATATGAATAATATCGGTTCCGAATGCTACGTGCACCGTTACGGGAATGCCGAGCCGGGCGCCTGCCGCAAGGATGCTGTGCTCTAAATACGGGAGTTTTTTCTCGACCATCGCAGCGCCGATGGCTTCACCGAGCCCTTGACCTGTTTTCCCTGCGCACCCAATGGCACTGCATAAAAAAGCGCCGGTTTCGCGGGCCATCCCAAAGGCACCGTCTCCGAGCGATGCGGATACATCTTCTGAAGTGACCCCTGCCATGGCAAGTTCGAGATCGTGAATAATACCGGCCCCGTTCATGGCAACGGCGGTGATCATTTGGCGCTCCATAAGGTCGACGATAATGGGCGTGAGCCCCACTTTTATCACATGGGCGCCCATGGCAAAAACGATGCTCTTTTTCTGCCGAACAGCGTCGGCTGCACATGAAATGACGGTCCTGATCTGATTTCCGGCCAATATATCCGGAAGCGTTTTAAGAAAATCTTTAAAACCGGCCCCTTTTTGCCACACGCTCGCAAAGTCGTCGGCGGATACCTTGCTTTTCCGTGCGGACAGCGGATACGTTTTTATTTGGCTCAAATCGATGGGTTCGAATTTTTTCGACATAATGCTTCCTAAAACTTTTCCGGAAACAACGTCCGGTCCACCAGGTCGCACAAGATATGGCCCAATGTAATATGGGTTTCCTGAATCCTCGCGGTGATATCTGATTTTACGGAAAATACAAGATCCGCACACATGGCCAGTTCACCGCCGCGACCCGTGAGCCCCACGGTATACATCCCGATATCTTTTGCTGCATGAACGGCCTTGATAACATTTTTGGAATTGCCGCTGGTGCTGATGCCGATGGCGACATCGTCCTTTCTGCCCAGGGCCGCCACCTGCTTGGAAAAAATGTCGTCAAAATGGTAATCGTTTCCGATGCTGGTGATGACGGAGGTATCGGTGGTCAATGCCAGGGCAGCCATGGGCGGCCGTTCGATCTGGAACCGGTTGACAAATTCAGCGGCAATATGCTGGGCATCCGCAGCGCTTCCCCCATTTCCGAAGATCAGGATCTTGTGCCCGGAAGCCAAACACGCCGCGAGCCTGTCTGCTCCATCGGTCATCGAATCGAGGTTTTCGCTGACAAACCGCTGTTTAACGTTGATGCTGTCTTCAAGTATGCTCAAAATGATGTTTTTCATATTCTACCACATTGTTAATTATATTGAGGGGTCGGGGTGTTTTCCGAACAGGCGCTCCATGGACAATCTTTTTTTTAAACCGCATGAACTCGCGGCAAGGGTTCGTAAAGAAAAAACAAAATATTATCTTTGAAATATTTATAGGTTAAATCGATTCACTTAAATTCTTTTAAAGATATAATTTCGGAATGCGCCTGTTCTTTCTTAACGGTCCCTACGCCACTCAAACAGCATCCGCTTTAAAAAAAAGATTATCCATTCCGCTCTTATTAAGGATTTAGAAAAAACTCCCCGAGGGCTCAATTATATTATTGACCCGATCCCGAACCTCTCTGTCATTTGCCGTTCAACATACAAAATTAATTCTTAATCCTCTTTCCTATTTTCTCTTTCCCCTTTCCTTTTCTTCCTAACCCGCCTCTTTCATCAACTTTTTAATCTTTTTAATGGAATCCCTGGAATTGTATCCCAGGCGATGCGCTTTTTCAAACTGAACAAGGGCGTCTTCAAGCTGGTTCCTTTTAAGGTAAAGGCTGCCGAGCCGATGCCGAAAGAGCCCGTTCTCAGGGGAAATGTCGACGCTTTGTTGGCAAAAAATGGTCGTAATTTCAGGGTTCTCGCCAAGTAGATCGAACAGGTAGCCCAGGGCCGACAGCGATTGTGCGTCATTGGGGTTTTGTCGAATGGCTTTTTTATAGGTAAAAATCGCTTCATCGATCAAATTCAGGGCATTGCAGCATTCACCTAAAGAACGCAAAGCAGGCCCGGATTCGGAATTCAGCGTTACGGCTTTTTCGAGGAATTCTTTAGCGCTCTTCGGATTTCCCATGTCCAGATAAACTCTCCCGATTTGAAACGCAACTTCAAAAATATCATCCTCCTTCTTCCGGTCCGCTTCCAGGAAGTATTCCAGCGCTTTATGGGGTTTTTCGGTCAACATGTTGACCAGCCCGATGTTGTAAAGAACCATGACCTCGTCGGGATCGAGCTTGAGCGCTTGTTTAAATTCTTTCAAGGCTTTTGCGTATTCACCCAAAATACCGTAGCAAACCCCCAGGCTGTTGTGGATGTTGATGTCCGACGGGTCGAGCATAACGGCTGTTTTGTATTCCCTGACAGCGCCGTCGATGTCTCCATGCTGATACAGATTGTCACCACTGATATTTAAACTGACGGCATCGAAGGCGACGATACTGGCGGGCCCGAAAAATGCGGCATGATCCAGCGCTTTGGCGGCATTATCAAGGATCTCTTCTTTTTTGAAGCGGAGTGTCGGATAGGAGGCCATACCGATGGAAACGGTTTCATGGGATGATTCCACCAGGCTGTTTTTTATTTTTTGCGCAAATTTCAAGGAAGTCGTTTGATTTTTCGGGGTGAAAAAACAGCCGAACATTCCCTGGTCCAGCCGTCCCCATATCCCGTCTTCGTTCCGGCAAACGGCGTCAATGGTTTTGGCCACATCAAGCCATCGCTCAATTTCGCCGTTAGGGTCTGGTTCCTCGCCGCTGTCAGCTGTATTGTCGATTTTAATGACCATAGCGTCAAAGTTTTCTGAAGATTTGAACCGGGCTGCGGCGTTTTCGATAAAATCCTTCCCGGCCAAAAGATCCGGAAATACGTTTCGAATCCTTTCCGACCCGGGCTGGGAAATCTTCGGGGACGCCGCTTTATCGGGTTTGGCGTCTGTTTTATAAAGAAGAAACGATTTGCCGGAAGGGTGCCGGTGAAAAAAATTCGTTTTTTGATGTGTCATGGCCTGGCCTTTTTGAGTATATGTTTAAATGCCTTTTCAACAATCTGCAGTTCATCGTCGAGCACGGTCCTCAGGTCCATGATAAAGAGATCCTCCTCGATCCTTCCGATCACGGGGCATTCAGAGTTTCGCATCTGCTGCTCGAGCGCATTGGCGGAAACCCCCTCGACTTTAACCCCTATGCCTTTGCTGGGAAGGGTCAAAAGCGGCAATGAACCGCCGCCCGGTCGTGAAAAGATGTCGATGAGATCTATGGACATCCGGGAATCGCCGATATTATTGAGTGCCTCGAAAAGCGCCCTGGCTTTTGACGCGATGCGGTCCAGGGGAAGGGTCATCATCCGCAGCGTGGGAATTGCACCCATCGCCTGTTCGATGCTTCTGTAATGCCGCAATGTGCTTTCAAGGGCGGCAAGGGTGAGTTTGTCGATGCGGAGCGCTCTGTTGATGGGGTTTTTCTTGATTTTTTCAATGACATCTTTTTTCCCGACAATAATGCCTGCCTGGGGACCGCCGAGAAGCTTGTCGCCGCTGAAGGTTACAATATCAGCCCCGGCGTTCACGGACTCCTGAACCGTGGGCTCTTTCAGCAGGCCGTATTTTGAAAAATCAACAAAGGTTCCGCTGCCGAGATCTTCCATCACCGGAATCTTGTACTTGGCCCCCAGATCCACTAGTGTTTCAAGAGAAACATCTGCGGTGAACCCGACAACACTGTAATTGCTGGTATGGACTTTTAATAAAAGGGCGGTGTCGTGCTCGATGGCATTTTCGTAATCTCTGAGATGGGTACGGTTTGTGGTGCCGACTTCCTTTAAAATTCCCCCGCTTTTGGCCATGACATCGGGGATCCTGAATGATCCGCCGATTTCCACAAGTTCTCCCCTTGAAACAATCACTTTTTTACCTTTGGCGACGGTTTCCAGAGACAAAAAAACAGCGCCGGCATTATTGTTGACCACCATGGCTGATTCGGCGCCGCTGAGTTCGCAGATGATATCTTCGACAATCGTATACCTGGACCCTCTGGCGCCTTTGGACAGATCGAACTCCAAATTGGAATATCTGCCGGCGATGGTCGAGAGGTTTTCAATGGCATCATCGGCGAGCAGCGAGCGGCCGAGGTTGGTGTGGATAACGATACCCGTGGCATTGACAATACAGGTCAATTTCGGTGCCATGGTTTTATGAACACGTTGTTTGACGGCGTCAAGGACGGCAACATCGGAGAGCTCATTTCCCGTGATGTCCTGCTGATCATCCAAAATAAGGTCCCGGAGTTGCTCGACAACAAAACGAATCGAACGAACCAGTACGGATTTCGGCACCCGATCAAAAACAGCATCCGACTTTGCAGCCTCAAGGATAGAATCCACCCCCGGAAGCATTCGCAAAAGGGTTTGTTGATTTTCAGTGATGGTCATTTGATTCATCCAATATTGCGGCCGATTATATCGCATAACGCCAAAGCGGCGGCTGCGCCTGAGAGACAAGCACCGCCAGAGGCGGACAAGCCTCGGCAATCGGCCGATTGATGTAAAATAGACCCATAACATTTTAACATCCGTTAGTTCAATAGATTTATTATGAACGTGAGATACTTGTTGTAAAATTTTCTTTATGTACGGAAAATAATGCGTTATGTAACATTTAAATATTAGAAGCTATATCAAAACACATAGGAGGCCTGGAATCGCCTTGTCGAAAATCGTTTTTATCGTCAACCCCCATGCCGGGAACGGGTCGACAGGATCGACCTGGCCGCTCATCGAATCGCTTGCCAGAGACCGGATCGGACCTTTTGAAGCGCATATGACAAAAGGACCCGGGGATGCGAAGGCATTGGCAAACAATGCCGTTGCCGGAAATGTGAGACTTCTGGTGGGTGTAGGGGGAGACGGGACATTGAATGAGGTCGTTAACGGTCTCATGATGCACAAGGACTTCATCCGTTCGGATGTGACCCTGGGATTTATTCCCAACGGCACCGGATGCGATTTTGTCAAAACGGTTTCGATTTCCCGTGACATCGAGCAGGCCGTGAATCTCATTGCTACGGGTTCCGTCCGCAGTATCGATTTGGGACGGCTTGATTTTAAGGGAAATAACGGCCGGCATCAATGCCGTTATTTCCATAATATCGCCAGCTTCGGACTGGGGGGCGAGGTCGCCCGGCGGGTCAATCGAACGACCAAAGCGTTTGGGCCGTTTCTTTCGTTTATGTGGGCGACTCTTGTCTCTATTTTTTTATGCGGGAAAAGAAAGGTACGGATCAGCATCGATGACGATTATCAACAAAAAATGGTAGTCTGGAATATTGCGGTAGCCAACGGCCAGTATCATGGCGGCGGCATGTGGGTCGCTCCCGATGCGTCAACGTGCGACGGTTTATTAAATATTACGATGATTGGAGATCTGAGCATCCCGGAGGTATTTTTAAATCTTACAAAACTTTATAACGGTCGGATCTGTGATATCGACAATGTCGTCACCATGACGGGCAAAAAAGCGGCCGTAACATCAGATGAACGCGTGCTGATCGAGGTGGATGGAGAACCGTCCGGCCTGGTCCCGGCGGCGGTCAAAATCGTACCCGGCGCGCTGAAAATTATTGCCGAATAGATCGATTCGGTACTTTCCTTGGACAATGCCCTGAAATTTGACAAATAGTTTAAAAAAAACCGGTATATTGTTTTAAAATTCACGAATTATCATTTGACAAAATTTCAGTCGCTTTATATTAAAAGTCCTTTAATATACGTAATCCGGTAATCGAGGATCGAGTGATAACAATGTTTAATCCCGCCTATCCTTTAAGCGAAATTTTGGAGGAATGATTAATGGTTTTTAATGTGCTTCTTTATATTTCTCTTGGCATTTTTATTCTGGGACTGATTTATAAGGCCTATACCTGGTGTTCACGGAAAATCGGCATATCAGCCCAGGAATACACGACTTCCCAGAGATTTTCTGCGGCGGTCAAAGGAATTGCCGGGGTTGTTTTCAGTTCAAAAATTTTCAGCCTTGTCAAGGCATTTATCCTGGATGTACTGCTTCAAAGAAGAACGTTGAAAGAAGATTTTCTGCGTTGGGTGATGCACATGCTTGTGTACTGGGGATTTATGCTGCTTCTGTTGATGCACGCCCTCGATCCGATTATTACCAAAAAGCTCTTTTCCAATTATCATTCCACCGTCAATCCCTACATGTTTTTAAGAGATCTTTTCGGTTTCATGGTGCTGGCCGGTATCGTTATCGCGATATTCCGGCGGTTCATATTCAAAGTGCCGCGGCTTAAAACCGGTGGTATGGATGTCTATGCGATACTCATCGTGGCGGTGATTATTTTTTCGGGCATCATTTTGGAAGGTGTTAAAATTACATCTGATACGTCATTTCAGAACATGGTGAGCGATTACGCGGGGCTCAGCCAACCGGATGACGCCGATGAAATCGCGGCCCTCGAAAGTTACTGGGTTCAAAATTACGCCCTTGTCTCCCCCCATGTCAAAGCGCCCTTTGACGCGGATGTCCTGGCGCAGGGGCAGGAAGACAACGTGTCCTATTGTGCCGACTGCCATTCCTCGCCGAAATATGCGTTTACCGGATATGCGGTCGCCAAAACCATAACCCCCTTTGCGCTGGCGCTGGATAAAGCGGGGGCCGCGAACATCCTGTGGTATATCCATTTTCTGGCGTGCTTTATCGGTCTGGCGTATCTTCCCTTTTCCAAGATGTTTCATATCATATCCACGCCGGTGAGTCTGCTGGCCAACGCGGTCATGGAAAAGGAAACGGCAAATCCTGCGAACATCGTCACACGACAGATCATGGAGCTGGATGCCTGCACCCATTGCGGCACCTGCAGCCGGCGGTGCTCGGCATCGACGGCCTTTGATGTCCTGGGCAATGAGTATATTCTGCCGGCAGAGAAAATGACCTTTCTAAAAGCCATGGCCAGAGGAAAAAAACTTACCGATGAAAAACTGAATGCCATTCAAGAAGGGGTTTACCTTTGCACGAACTGCGACCGGTGTACGGTGGTCTGTCCCTCCGGCATCAATCTTAAAGAGTTGTGGTTCAATGTGAGAGAAGATCTGATTCAAAGAGGACTTCCGGAATGCCTGACATTGTCTCCGTATTCTTTTTATCGCGGTTTGAATCGGAACAACATCGCCGCCGATGACTATCGCAAACCCATTGAAGCGGCGGGCCGCGCGGTGGCCGGTAATTTTGAACAGGTGATGGATAAAACCACCCCGATTTCGCTTTCCAAAAGAGACGGCGGCGATATCGCGAGTCAGTTGCCGGGCGTTTCGACCTTTTCATATTGTTTTGGATGTCAGAACTGCACCACCGTATGTCCGGTGGTGATGCACTTTGAAAACCCGCAGGAGGCGCTGGGTCTTTTGCCCCATCAAATTATGAACTGCCTCGCATTGGGTCTTACGGAAATGGCCGCCGGTCCCCGGATGCTTTGGGATTGTGTGACCTGTTTTCAATGCCAGGAACACTGCCCGCAAAATGTGAAGGTGACGGATGTTCTCTATCAGCTCAAAAATCTTGCCGTTAAAAACACATGCAAAACGGCTGGGGAAGATGCTGCGCCTTCGGAAGAAGTCGCCGCACCTTTAGAAGAAGAGGCCGTACCTTCTTAAAGGGGTTAGAAGAATTCAAAATGAACCGGTAAATAAGGATATCATTATGAAATACACATTATTTTTAGGATGTAACATACCTGCCAGGGTCGTTCAGTATGACAGCGCCGCCAGGGCGGTCCTGCGACAGCTCGGTGTCCAACTGGTCGATAACCGGGACTTCAAGTGCTGTGGATACCCCGTGCGTAATTTTGACCGGAAAGCCTTTCTTCTCAGCGCATCGGAGAATCTGGCGAGGGCCGAAAAATCGGGCTTGAACATCATGGCACTTTGCAAGTGTTGTTTCGGGAGCCTGAAAGAGGCCGAACAATTTTTAAAGGAAGAAGGCGATCTGCAGGAAGAGATCAAAAAGGAACTTGCGCAAAAAGGCCTGCCGTATGAAGGCACCATCGAGGTCAAGCATTTTCTTTCCGTATTGTATCATGATGTGGGACTCGATGAGATCAGAAATCATATCACGCAGTCTTTTAAGGGCCTCAAGATTGCAACCCATTACGGATGCCATGCACTGCGGCCGAGCAAAGTGACGCAATTCGACGATCCCATTGCGCCGTCCTTGTTCGACAGGCTGGTTGAAGCCACGGGCGCAAAAAGCGTCGATTACAACAACAAACTGGACTGCTGCGGGGCCCCGCTGCTCGGGGTCAATGACGATCTTTCCATGAGCATAACAGCCAAAAAACTGGCAAACGGGAAGAAAGCCGGCGCCGACTATGTGTGCGCGGCCTGCCCTTACTGCCAACTGCAGTTCGACCATGTGCAGCAAATGATGATTTCTCAAAACGGCCATGACGCCCTTGCATCCATTGTCTATCCACAGCTTCTCGGTCTGTGTTTGGGCATCGATGAGCAAACATTGGGAATCCACATGAATGAGATCGATATCACGGATATCACATCCTTTTTAAATCAGGAGTAGAACATGTCAAAAGAAAAGACCGGAGCGGTAATGGTGGTCGGCGGCGGCATTACGGGAATGCAGGCCGCGCTGGACCTGGCAAATGCCGGTTACTATGTCTATCTCGTCGAAAAATCCGGCTCCATCGGCGGAATTATGGCGCAGCTGGACAAGACCTTTCCCACCAATGATTGTGCCATGTGAATTATCTCTCCCAAACTGGTCGAGGTCGGCCGGCACATCAACATTGAGCTCATTACCCTTGCGGATGTTGAGAGCATTTCAGGTGAGGAAGGAAATTTCACGGTGAAGATCAATAAGCGCGCGCGGAGCATCGACATGGATCTTTGTACCGGATGCGGCGCCTGCGTCGAAAACTGTCCGGTAATGTATGACGCCCAGGTAGGATGATCCGGCATGCGCTGCGCGGGATCTGTTTTGCGGGTCATGTTCAACGGGGTTTAAGATCATTAAGCCCCAACCGGAAGCCGGACGCAGAACTTTTTCGCTTTCATGTCGAAACGCTTCATTTTCCCCGATGACGTCAAGCCAAGGAGTTTAATATTTATGGAGAATATAGCAACCATCGATTGGGATGAAATCGATCGAATCATCGAAACATATGATGCCAGCCGGGAGGCCTTGCTGATGATCATGCAGGATATCAGCGATATGTATAATTATGTGCCGCCGGAAGTGATTCCTGTTTTGGTTGAGAAACTGGGTGTGCGAAAAAGCCTGGTTTACAGTGTGGCCACGTTTTATAAAACCATCAGTCTGGAGCCCAGAGGCAAATACATTGTGAACGTCTGTACCGGAACCGCCTGTCACGTGCGGGGCGCCGATAAGATTATGGATGCATTGCAGGACCATCTTCACATCAAAGAAGGCGAGACGACCGATGACCTGATGTTTACCCTGGAAGCGGTTCGATGCATCGGATGCTGCGCATCGGGACCTGTGCTTACGGTAAACCAGGAGACCCACGGCGGCCTGGACAGGGCCACTGCGGTAAAAACCATTAAAGGGTATAACGAAAATGTCTCTTAAACCTATGGAGCAAACGAGGCCGGATCAGGCCATGGCAAAATTAGAAAATAAAGAAGCCTTGGAAGAACTGAGAAATTCCCTTCAGGCAATGAACCGGGAAAAAGGAAAACGGTTGATTTCCCTTTGCGCGGGTTCCGGCTGCGGTGCTTATGGAACGGCAAAAGTTCATAAAGCGCTGATGGCGGAACTGGTCAAAAACGGCTTGCAAGACGATATCGAGGTGAAACTTTCGGGCTGTCACGGGTTTTGTGAAAAAGGACCGATTCTGGTGATTCATCCCGAAGGCATATTTTATCCCCAGGTCAAAGAAGACCACATCCCGGATATCGTGGAAGAAACCGTCAAGAACGGCAACCTGGTCAAATCCCTGATTTTTAAAGATCCTGCCAGCAAAAAGAAAATTTCCCACGAACACGATGTTCCGTTTTATAAGCTCCAGAAAAGAATCATTTTCGGAAACAACGGCCTGATCGATCCCACCAGCATCGAAGACTATATATCGGTGGGGGGGTATTCGGCCCTTGAAAAAGCGCTTTTCGATATGACGCCCGGCGACATTATCGACCAGGTCAAGAAATCGGGTTTAAGGGGCCGCGGGGGCGGCGGATTTCCCACCGGCATAAAATGGGCGACGTGTGCCCGGCATGAGGGTAATCGATACGTTATTTGCAATGCGGATGAAGGGGACCCCGGCGCTTACATGGACCGGAGCCTGCTGGAAGGAAACCCCCACAGCGTTCTGGAAGGGATGATCATCGGCGCCATTGCCGTGGGGTCCCATGACGGATACGTTTATGTGCGCCACGAGTATCCTCTGGCGGTAAAGAACTTTTTATTCGCATTGAAGAATGCCAGGAGACTGGGTC
>Ga0307424_1000510_pt1 | contig 20678 bp, 19 predicted proteins | sample SalMarWE160320MG_FD_202157 | JGI IMG/M metagenome (GOLD analysis project Ga0307424, IMG submission 202157) | Salt marsh sediment microbial communities from the Plum Island Ecosystem LTER, Massachusetts, United States - WE1603-20 | ecosystem: Environmental > Aquatic > Marine > Intertidal zone >... | reverse complement strand
GGTGATATTACGCCGTGTTCCACGCGCCTTTGTTGTTATATTCGGCTTTATTATCGTATTCATCATTGCCTATCTTATAAAAGCGAGGGATCCTGAAACGCTGGGGGCTTTACTTCTCATATCTTTTTTGACTTATCTAATAACGAGTAGCAAAATGATTATCACGAAAGGCACTTAGCCGGACTTTTGTTGTCCTGTTTGTAAGCACAGCCAGCGCAGAGGAGCTGATTATGAAAAAGGGCGACGTAAAGGGGTCACGTCTCCTCTTGAGAGCGCCGATTAAAACCGGCAAGAAGTAGGGACCGAAAGTGTCCTATGGTGAAGGGTTAACCACCCACACCAGCCCTGAGTCATGCGCGGGTAATGGTAACATTGCCAGTGAAGCGTTGACAAGGGAAAATGTAGGCTGAGTATTGAGCCTCGTAAGAGATATAAGTCCAAGTGCCGATGTTCTTCAAGCATACAGAAGGCAATCTCTTACGTTCCGGTATGGTGAGGGACGCAAGGACTTGGCGGGGTCGGAGACCTCATGCATGCATGGAAGCTTTTTGCGTGGGAATCGGGAGGCCCTGTCTCTGGCCTTATTAAGATTGCAATAAGGTACGCATTGAAAATCCCAAGGGAGTAACGCAATGATGAGCGGATACAGGGAGTCTGACAGCCTCATAGTATCGAAGAAGCCTTCGAACAAGACAGGTGACAACAAGCCTGTGGCGGAGAAGGTGGAGAAAAGGGGGCTGGCTGAGAGGAATCCGTCCAAGCGAAACAGGAACCAGGCACAGAGCTGGATATTTCTGCCAAATGAGCTGGATAGGATACGGTATGCAGCACAGCGGAATAGGGAGGAACAGTTCATATCCCTATGGTACCATGTCTATGATATCAGGCGATTGAGGAGGAGCTTTCTTAAATTAAAGCGTAAATCACCCCCTGGTATAGACGGTAAGACATGGAAGGAATACGGCAAGAATCTTGGAGATAATCTTAAGAATCTGTCTGAGCGACTGAGAAAAGGCGTATATAGGACCAGAGCAGTCAAACGGACATATATATCCAAAGATGATGGCAGGCAGCGACCGATAGGAATTCCAGCACTGGAAGATAAGATAGTGCAGAGAGCCATGGTTGAAGTGCTGAATGCTATTTATGAGGTGGATTTTCTGGGATTCTCATAATGTGTTTGACTTATGGGCGAACAGTTGGAGGAACCGGAAACCATCCGGCGATGTGGTAATGGTAAGATTCGCCGATGATATGGTACTGGGCTTCCAATACAAACATGAGGCCATGCGTTTTCTGGAAGAGCTGAAAAGTCGATTCAGGAAGTTTAATCTGGAAGTTAATACTGAAAAGACATCCTTGATTGAGTTTGGCAGATATGTAGTGGAGAGAAGGAAAGAAAGGGGAGAAGGGAAACCTGATACCTTTGACTTTCTAGGGTTTTCCCACATTTACAGTAGATCAAGGAGAGGAAAATTTACAGTACTGAGAAAGACTTCTGCAAAGAAGTTACGCAATAAGTTGGCGGAGCTGAAGAAAACCATGAGGCAGAGACTACATTGGTCCATCCTGGATTTAGGCAAGTGGCTTAAATCAGTGATCGTAGGTCACTGCAGATATTACGGGGTGCCCTGGAACGGGAAGAGTCTCACACGTTTCAGGTCGGAGATAATCCGCATGTGGTGTAGGTCATTGCGTCGCAGAAGTCAGAAACATCGTATAACATGGAAACGGATGAGCAGGATAGCCAAGAGGTGGTTGCCTATCCCTTTTATCTGTCACCCTTATCCATTGCAACGCATGCGCGTCAATACTTGAAGCAGGAGCCCAGTGCATTAGCAGTGCACGCTGGGATCTGTACGGGGGGTGCCGAGTAATCGGCATTCCTACGGTGATCTCATGCATTATGTTGAGCTCAACATACACGTGATTAGACATAAGACAATAGGCTGCAAAGCACACACTGAACACTTCGGAGGCCTCATGCAAGAACTCAATAAAGGCGATGTAATCACCCTTATCTATATAGATCTCTTCGCGCCGTCGCCCCCGGTTCATCAAATGATACCATGCGTCAGGGTATTGGATTCTTAACTGTCTCGACATGGCGACAACTAATATGTACGACTTACTCGGATTCCTCCCTCTGGCGTTGCCAAAATCATTATCTGAAACACTATAGTGGCTCCAAGGCCGGGCCTCGGGCTCCAGTCCTGTAATCCAAGATCATGTCATACCCCTAAGTATTCCCGCATGATCTCATCATCTCCCCTCAATGTCTCAACGCTACCCTCATAGACAATACTTCCTTTATCAATGATATATGCCCGATCGCTGATATCCATGGCGAGTAAGGCATTCTGCTCGGCCAGCAGGATGGTCAGGCCCTCTTCTTTCAATCTCCGGATCTGATCCCCTAATGACTGGGCAATAACAGGGGCAAGTCCGGCGGTGGGCTCATCCAACAGTATCGATTCGGGATCGCCCATGAGTGTCCTGCCGACCGTGAGCATCTGCTGCTCTCCCCCGCTGAGAGTTCCTGCATTTCGGTTTTCCATGGTCTTCAGTTTGGGAAAGAGTCCGTAGATTTTTTCCAGGGCGGGCCCAAAACTTTCCCCTTTTTTCTCTCTCAAGCCCAACTCTAAGTTCTCCTTCACGCTCAGGTCAGAAAAGATCCACCGGTCTTCCGGGATAAAGCCGATGCCCAACCGGATGATCTGATACGGTTTCCTGCCGGTAATTTCCTCTCCCTTATACATGATACTGCCGGATCTTGGCCGATTCAGGCCGACGATGCTCGCCAAGGTGGTGGTCTTCCCGGCCCCGTTTCTCCCGAGGAGACAGACGACCTCACCCCGCTCGAGCCCTAAAGAGACCTGGAAGATGGCCTGGAATATGCCGTAGCAGGTATCGATATTGGTTACTTCGAGGAGCATCTGTCTTCTCCGAAATATATCTGCTGCACCTTTTCATTGGCCCGGATATCGTCAGGTTTTCCGGCCGCGATGACGGTGCCAAAATTCATGACCGTGATATGGGAAGCGATACTGAAGACCACATCCATCTTATGTTCCGTAAAGAGGACCGCAAGTGACTCCTGCCGGGCAATTTCTCTGATCAAATCGATTGTGTGGGTGGTCTCCACTGGTGACATCCCGCAGGTCGGCTCATCCAGGAGAAGAAGCTGCGGCCCCGTGGCCAGGACAATCCCTAACTCTAACCGTTTCCTGTCCCCGGCTGAAAGGATACCTGCCAACTCCCCGGCCTGGTCAATCAACCCCACCTTTTTAAGGAGTTCTTCTGTCTCTTCTCTGAATAATTTCCCGGCATCCGAGAAGAGATTCAGTCCTTTACCTCCCGTATAGAGGAAAGTCGCCTGGATGTTTTCAAACACCGTTAATTTTGGAAATATGTTTGTTACCTGGAAAGACCGTCCTATCCCCATCCGGGCTATCTTCTGGGGTGGGAGTCCGGTAATATCCTCTCCCTTGAAAAAAACGCTGCCTTCGTCGCAGGTATAATAACCGCTGACCAGATTGAAAAATGTGGACTTGCCGGCCCCGTTGGGCCCGATGATGCAGTCAATACAGTCATCTTCGACCTTAAGATCCACGCCGGCCACGGCCATTACACCGCCAAACGATTTTCTCAGCCCTTTAATCTCTAAAACCGTCATTCAGACCCCTTTCTTTCTCATCCACTTCTGAGACTGCTCGAACATCACGCCGCCAATTCCTTTGGGGAAGAAAAGGACGATCAGTATCAGAATAATACCTAAAACCATCCCCCAGTATTCGGTATATGAGGTAATGAAGGAATTCAGGAGCACCATTATGGCCGCACCCAAGGCTGGTCCAAGGAAGATGTGCATCCCACCTAACAACCCCATGAGAATCACCTCTCCTGACATGCTCCAGAAAAGGATATCAGGGGAAATGGCCGTCTCCAGAAAGGCATAGAGTACACCGGCAATCCCTGAAAAAAAGGCGGATATGACAAAGGCGATCAATCGATAATTTTGAACCTTCATGCCGATGAAGGTGGCCCTTTCAGGGTTCTCGCGCAAAGACCTGAGCATTAGTCCAAAGGGCGATTTGACGATTTTCCATAACAGATAAACAGAGATAGCAACGATAATCAGGGCGAAAAAATAATAATTGATGTACGTCTCGTCCGTAGAGATCAGCGCAGGCACCGGGATCCCCTGGATACCATCATCACCGAAGGTAAAGCTGCGCCACTTAAAGGCTAAGATAAAGACCAATTGGGCAAAGGATAGGGTAATGGTGGCAAAGTAAAAGACCCCCTTGATTCGCACACTGAAATAGCCGATGATAGCCCCGGCGGCCGCCGCCGCAAACGGCGCTACGGCAAAGGCAAGGGCCAGTGAGCAGGAGGTCTTGACCAGGAGAAGAGAACAGGTATAGCCGCCGATTCCTAAAAATGCGGCATGGCCGAAAGACATCATGCCGCCATACCCCAAGACCAGATTAAAACTCATGGCAAAGAGGGCCCAGACCATGATTTTTATGGCCAGGTAAAGATAATATTCAGAAAAACCCTTTTCCAGGACAAAGGGGAGGACAATCAGGGCAACACCGGCCATGGCCCCGTACAGCCATCTGGCAGATCTATTTTGTCCCCCCTGTCTCATTTCCTATCCCCTCGCCTGAGCCTGCTTCCCCAATAACCCGTAAGGGCGGAAAATAATAATGACTGCTGCTAAGATAAAAAGAAAGGCCATGGCATAATTGGGCACATAGAGGATGCCGAAGGCATATATCTGTCCCGCGATCAATGCGCCCAGAAGTGCCCCCCAGATATTACCCAGGCCTCCCACAATAACGACGATGAATGCCTCGATAATGATCTCTATGCCCATGCCGAGGGAGAGTCTGACCGTTGGGGCAATCACTGCGCCGGACAGACCCCCCAACCATGTGGCCATGATGAAAACAAGGGTGAATAGTCCGCCCACATTGTATCCTAACAGGTCCACCATCTGTCGATGTTCGGCAGAGGCCCTGAGCAGTTTTCCAAACCGGGTCTTTTTTAATAAGAGCCAGAGCAGAAGGGCAACGGCCAGACCCACACCGATAATAAAGAAATAGTAGACAGGAAAACGATGCCCGAACAAGGTCAGAAACCCTGCCAAGGATTCAGGGAGATCAACGATCCTCAGGTCCACGCCCCATATCATCTTAATGGCATCGTTAAAGATAAAAATAAGGGCATAGGTCAGCAAGATCTGCAGGAGGTGCTCTTTGTCATAGATGCGACGGAGGAGGATGACCTCTACCAGGCCGCCTATGATGCAGACGATGGTTGGCGCGATCAGGAGGGCGGCCCAGAAACCGACAGAACCGGTCAGGCCCTGGGTCAGGGTAAAGGCCATATAGGCCCCGATCATGTAAAAAGAGCCGTGTGCAAAATTGACCACCCCCATGACCCCGAAGACCAGGGTCAGACCGGAGGCGATCAAAAAAAGGATCATGGCCCTGCTGAGACCGCTGATAAATTGTATAAACAGCATGGACGCATCGAAATCCATGACCGAAACCCTTTACAATTGAGGATTGAATATTGACGTTTGAATATTGATCCGACCTGGCCCCTAAGTCTCGGGGCCAGGTCAATCACTCTATTTCTTTTTGGCAGCCTTCCTGGCCGCAGCAATCTCCTTGCAGGTCGGAATGACCTTCTTGGCCGGGGTCATGACAATGTCTTTCATGACCGGGAACGGGTAGCCGGGAACATTGGCAATCTTCCCCCAAAAGGCCGGGGTGATGGCCTGGTGGTCGCATCCGCGCATCCTGATAGGACCCACTGCCGTGTTGATGGTCAGCCCTTCCAGGGCCTTAATGACCTTTGCCGTTTTTACAGATCCTGCCTTGGTAATCGCCTTTGTCAGAAACATGGCAGAGCAAAACCCACCAAAGGCGCCGATGCCCGACGGGTAGTGATCCGGCTTGCCTAATTTAGTCGTATATTCCAGGTACCTTTTGAGAAATGCCTTGTTGGCAGGCGACTCGGGATAGTACCAGAGATAATTGCCGGCCGCATAGGCGCCTACCGGCATGTTTTCCTTCAAGACCTTGGGGAACAGGGAGTCGGCAAGGGCAAAAGCAAAGACCGGAATCTTATCAAACAGGCCGAACAACTTGGCCTGTTTCATGAAGGAAATCAGGCCTGATGCACCAAATGCCGCATAAACGGCATCCGGTTTCTTTGCCATCAAGGCAGTCAGGTACGGGGTGTAGTCTGTCTCCTTGACCTTAGGCCAGGCCTCACCAACCATTACCACCTCAGGTTTATGTTTAGTCAATCCTTTCCAGAAGTTGTCGGCAATGGAATGCCCATATTCGTAATCATCACCGATGATGTACCACTTGATAAATGGTTTGGAGGCCGCATAATACCCTCCTGCCATCCCCTCGATGGCCGCGCTGGGGCACCCTCTGAAGATATATTTATGCCCCAATTCGCCGGTTATACGATGGCTCCGTGAAATGTGGACCATAAATATCTTTTTCTTCTTCCTGGCAAATTCAGACACCGCAAGTGCAGCGCTGCTGCTGACGGTACCCGCCAAAAAATCAACCCTCTCTTTAAGGACCAGTTCCCGTGCATGCGCAAGGGCTTCATCTGCCTTGAACTTGCTGTCACGGGTAATGAGTTCTATTTTTCTCCCGTTGAGCCCGCCCTTGGCGTTGAATTCATCGGTGACCATTTGCCAGGCAACCAGGGCAGGTTTTGTAAAGGCCGCGGCCCCCCCGGTGTAGCAGTCGATCAGTCCGATCTTGATCGGCTTTTCGGCTACGGCCACACCCGGGTTCATGGTCAAAATAAAAGTCAGGCACAGACATACGGTTAACATGACACCCAAAAATTTTCTACCTCTCATCTTTATCCTCCTTGTGCAAAAGGGTTTAAGTTTTGGACGAGGCAGTCACAGGCCTAAAGCTCGTGGACCGCCACCCTCCCTTTGTCAAATACCTCTAAGTTTTCAGACAGACGGCCATGGGAAAGGAGTCCTTCAATAGCCGACTCAAACCCTTGACGGTCGATATGCAACATGTCAAGTGGGGGCTTGAGGGACATCCATAGGTAAATAAGTAACTCATCCAACTACCTGATTATATCTCCTTTTTTAACTGTATTTTTAATTGTTTACCGCCTTGACTTTATTTCCACCCCTGACCCCCCATTTTTCACTTTGCGCTTTTGCCGGAACCACAAAATACAAAACTCCGCTCTCCATCTGTTCGGAGTAACGGGGTTTTAGGGTAACCATAGACCATTTCAAATCCTCTTTCCCTAACGGGTTGAAAGAAGAAAATTGCTTTAGAAATATTGCCAATTCTTTACACAGGCTTTTCCGGAAGTCAACTGAAATGACAGTCATCAGGGGTCAGTCGTCAGAGGACAGAAGTCAGCGGTCAGTAGGAAGACCTCCGATGCCATCCTAATTGACTAAGCAGATATAACCTCTGCGATACGGAACACCTGTTCAAACGCCTCATTGGGTACTGGCGGCGTTGGTTTTTCTATATGGCTTCTTTCAAAAATCCACTGGCGTATTTGTGAAGCACACTTCCGATTAATGTTTGGTAGGGGATGTCTTCCCGTGCAGCTCTTCTTTGTAAGGCGGAAAGGTCATTTTCTGAAATTCTTATATTGATCTTGCGGTTCTTTTCCATTGTGTTCCTGGCTATTGCTTGGTAATCAGCCTGCGATTTCGAGGGCTTTAATCTCTCATCTTCGTATGCCTCTAAGATTTCTTTCTCGTATTCATCAAGGATTATTCTTTTTTGTTTTTTAGCCATTTTTTCCTCCAAGGTATTTCTTGGTCGCCTTCCTACTGGGAATAATCGTTTAGGTAGTCCGCACTACTATTTTGTAAAAGCGGTAGTCAAGAAGTGCTGTTCAAAGTGCAAGCATTTTTTCAATGATTTGAATTTGTTACGGCTCACCGTAATTTCCGTTGACCGGCTATCCTGCATGGTAATCAGATATTTGCCGTTAAACCAGGGAACAATGTCCCTGATGTGGTTCAAGTTAATTCATCGAGAGATGGAATTTCGTCATCAACAACAATACAACTGAGCCTCATGCCTTTCCCCAACCGTTTTTGCATTATGGGTCGATATGATATAATACTACACCCATTTTGGCAAGATTTGCCTGTTAGGCGGTCTATTTTAGCCGGGAACCGGGATGGAAATTGCCGCTCATCCTGGCCAATCCAGCCTTGACAACTACCTGTGCGGGTGGTAAGTTCCCAACCTTTCATTTATGCTTCATTAATTCTACAGCCCCATCAAGAAAGGGGACCAGGGGGAGTTGATGAATTTTCAAGAACTGATTATGGCCCTTGGAAAGTGCTGGGCCGATTATGGCTGCTTGATCCAGCAGCCCTATGATTTGGAGGTGGGGGCAGGGACGTTTAATCCCGCGACTTTACTGAGGGTCTTAGGTCCGGAGCCGTGGTCTGTGGCCTATGTGGAGCCTTCAAGACGTCCTACTGACGGCAGGTATGGTGAAAACCCGAACCGGTTAGGGCACTATTACCAGTACCAGGTCATTATCAAGCCATCCCCGATTGACATACAGGACGTCTATCTGGAAAGCCTGAAATCTTTGGGGATCGATCCCTTGGAGCATGATATACGCTTTGTGGAGGATGACTGGGAATCACCCACCTTAGGGGCCTCGGGTCTCGGATGGGAGGTCTGGTTGGACGGGATGGAGATCACCCAGTTCACCTATTTTCAACAGGCTGGGAGCATCAGGTTGGATCCGATCTCCGTGGAGATAACCTACGGTCTTGAGAGGATCGCCATGTATATGCAGGAGAAGGAAGATGTCTACGACCTCATGTGGAATGACCATGTGACGTACGGCAACGTCCACAAGAAGGGGGAGTGGGAGCTTTCAAGGTATAACTTTGAAATGGCCGATGTGGGTATGCTCCTGAAGATGTTTCACATGTACGAAGAGGAGGGTAAGAGGGTCGGCAAGGAAGGGCTGGTTCTGCCTGCCTACGATTATTGTCTCAAGTGCTCTCATACCTTCAACCTCCTTGACGCAAGGGGGGCAATCAGTGTGACGGAGAGGACCCTCTATATAGATCGTATCAGAAACCTGGCGCGTCTCACCGCAAAGAACTACCTGGACCAGAGGGAGGAGATGGGATATCCTTTGGGATTGAAGATTAAGAATTGATGATTGACAAATACCCAACCCGCCACACAACCGGCGGGTAAATACCCAATGACGAAGGCGCAAGGCTCAAGGCGCAAGGAACTCAACGGGAAACAAACAACGATAAACGAGTGACAAAAATGGTAGCTGAACTGCTTTTGGAGATAGGAACGGAAGAGATCCCTGCTGGCTATTTAAAGGGTGGGCTGAGGAAATTGCGGCGGCTGGCGGAAGCGTGCCTGGGAGAGAATCGGATAGGGTTGACGGGTGGGCTGGTTACCTATGGAACACCGAGACGTCTGGTCCTTATGGGGAAGGGCATTTCCGTGATGCAGTCAGACCTAATGAAGGAGATTACCGGACCTCCAAAAAGCGTGGCCTATGACAAAGAAGGGAGACCGACAAAGGCAGCCATCGGTTTTGCACAGAAGCAGGGGGTGCCCGTCGAAGAGGTGCAATCCATTGAAACGTCCAAGGGGGAGTACCTCTATGTGAAACGTCAGATACCGGGGAGGAAAACCATAGAGATCTTGGCCGCGGCCTTGCCGAAACTGATCGCGGATATCCCCTGGCCAAAGTCAATGCGCTGGGGAAGCATAGGTTTCCCTTTTGTGCGTCCCATTCACTGGGTATTGTGTCTGTTTGATGGTGAGGTAATCCCTTTTGAGGTGGCCGGGGTAAGTAGTGGTCGCACTACCCGGGGGCATCGGTTCATGAGCCCGGAGGCGATTGAGGTTTCAAAGGTTCAAGACTATTTTACCGGGATGGCGCAGGCCTTTGTGGTTATTGACCAGCAGGAAAGGGAGCGGGTGGTAGAGCGGATAACCCGGGAAGTGGCTGAAAAGGCGGGTGGCAAACCTATTGAGGATCCGGAGTTGGTCAGCACGGTGGCCAATCTTGTGGAATACCCCTCTGCGGTTTGCGGCGGTTTTGATGAGATGTTTTTAAAGCTCCCCGATGTTGTCTTGATTACAGCCATGAAGGAGCATCAGAAATACTTTGCTGTTTACGATGAAAAGGGCCGTTTGATGCCCAACTTTGTTGCCGTCAATAACACGGTTGCAAGGGACGAGTCGGTCGTTCAAAGGGGTCATGAGAGGGTCCTTCGGGCCAGGCTCTCTGATGCGGATTTCTTTTTGAAGGAGGACAGAAAAAGGCCGCTCTTAGATCGTTTGGAGGGCCTCAGACAGGTTGTATATCAGGCCGATTTGGGCACATCCTTTGACAAGGTTCAGCGATTCACAAAGCTTGGCGGGTATTTGGCCGGAATCGTGCTGCCGGATGAAGCGGACAATGTAAGGCTGGTGGCAAGCTTGTGTAAATGCGATCTGATTACCCAGATGGTGAACGAATTTCCATCTCTTCAGGGTGTCATGGGGAAGGAGTACGCCCAATTGGAGGGATACCCGGATGAGGTCTGTTCAGGGATATACGAACACTACCTTCCTTTAAGGGCCGGAGGGCAACTCCCAATATCTAAGATAGGGGCCGTTGTCGGGATAGCGGATCGGATGGATACCATCGCCGGTTGTTTTGTTGTTGGGCTTGAGCCCTCAGGAAGCGCTGACCCCTTTGCCCTTCGCAGACATGCACTTGCCATTGTCAGGATTATAGAAGACATGGGTTGGGACTTTTCTCTAAAGGAGTTCATAGAGCAGGCGTTATTGCTTTTGAAGGAGGAAATTGAGTTTGACAAGGCCCTGATACTTTCAAAGGTCATGGCCTTTGTGAGGGAGCGCTATAAGAATATGATGTTAGGGTCAGGTTATGAGTCTGATCTGATCGAGGCCGTCATCTCGGTAGAGTTTGATCGCATCCGGCAACTTCGCCCAAAGATCGATCAACTCAAGAAGTTCTCCACTGAATCAGAGGAGTTCAACCAGTTGGCTTTGACCTTCAAAAGGGTGAGCAATATCTTAAAGAAACAGGACAGACCCTTTGAGGCGGATCCGGCCCTGTTCCGGGAAGAGTGTGAGGGGGCACTCTATGAGACGTTTCAAGCCCTCAAGGATGATGTTTGCAGATTTCTTGAAGAAGAAAAGTATCTTGACGCCTTAGGCCTTATGATAAAGCTCAGAAAACCGGTAGACGACTTTTTTGACGGGGTAGAGGTCTTGATCAAGGATGATCAGGCCTTGAGGGAAAATAGAGTAGGATTGCTGCAGCAGATCGCCGGTTTGATGCTCCTGATTGCGGATTTTTCCAAGTTTTCCATCTGAAGTAAGATAAGGTGACTCTGTGGTTTTTACGGCTTCTTGATCAGGATGTAGAGTTCCCCATCATGTCTTAGATGGCCTGCCACCATTTCGGCGTAGGGACCGTTTCCCCAGAAAATATCCGCCCTGCCTGCCCCTTTTATTGCGCCTCCGGTATCCTGATTCACGACAAAACGGGAAAATTCGTTCCAGCCTGTTATTTCGCCTCGGTTATTGATGGCCGGTTTTTTGCACGAGATAAAGGCCAGTGCCCCCTTGGGAAATAGTTTCGAATCTAAGGCCAACGATCTGCCGGGTGTCAGGGGAACGCTTATGTTGCCTAACGGCCCTTTTTTCAGGCGTCGAAAGAATATATAGGAAGGGTTGTAGTTAAGGATCTCCTTAACTTTTGCAGGATGCTCTGAAAGATATCTTCTGATAGACTGCATAGACATCTCTTTTTGGGTCAGAAATTCCTTGTCTAACATATACCGCCCGATGCTCTTGTAGGGCAGGCCATTAGAGGCGCTGTAGCCTACACTGATTGTGTTACCGTTCCGCAACCTCAGTCGCCCGGAACCCTGAATTTGAAGAAAGGCCACGTCCACGGGATCCTTCAACCAGGCGATCTCGAGGCCCTTGCCTTTTAACATATCTTCTTCAACAATCTGACGTCTCGAAAAATATGGTAGAAGTTTTGTCCCTTCAATTCGACCGATTATTTTTTCTCCCTTAAATTCCCGCCTGAAAAGCGAAAGGTCGGTTACTATCAAATCGTCCGGTCTTTTATAGATCGGATATCTAAAGGAATCATCAGGCGTCAGGCTGGCCTCATAAACCGGCTCAAAATACCCGGTAAAGAGGACCTTATTGTTTCCCACCCGACCGGTTGCGCGATAAACTAAAAAATTTCCCCTGATTTCTTCATTTAACTGTTTCGGACTGACATTCTTTTCTATTAGCGACAGAAAGGTTTCCTGACTCTCTCTCACATGCCTGCAGGTAAAAGTGTGAGATCCATAATAAAATGCCTTTTCAGGGTCGAGTCTGTTAAGGTACTCAATGTTTTTTCTTATGACCGAGATAAGGGACTCCCTGTCCATATCATCCTGGAAGGTGGGGTAAAAAAAGCGGACAGGCGCCAAAGACTCTTCAGGATGCCTGGCCTCCCTTTTCAGGGCAGGGTAGCACGCAAAAAGAGTTATGGAGATTATCAGAATGAGAGGTTTTAAATAAATTGTTCTGGTAGTCAGCATGAGTGCCTCGAGACCTTTGCAAAACGCCCTCTTTCGAAGTCTGCGCTTATCTGCCCAATCTCTGCGTTGCATTCGAATTTTAATCCTCGAAATATTCGATATATTCCTGTGGTTAAAATTCTCATGCGCCTTGATCTTGAACGAAATTGAACATTTTTCAAAGGTCTCGCTTTGAAGTAAAAATTATGTATATTTCCAATTCAATTTCAGCCGGGAATCAGCAATTTAACAATTCTCACCATAGTATAAACAATTGTTCTTATCAAGCGGGGAGCCAAAAAAACCACTGAGTGTGTTTTAAAGTACGCGCAATAATTCATATGTGTTTTTTTTGCCACAGATGTATGTGTATATAGATGACCTCACAGAGGTGCATAAATTTTGTTGCATAAATTATCTTTTAATATTAACAAGATAGGCCCAATCATTCCTTTTCAGTTGCACCTGTGACCTATTGGCATGCTATTTGCTTGACACTAATTAGGCAAGATTCGAAAGTCAGAGCTAATTAAGGAGTGGATTGTGGATTATAAACAGCGCACGTTGAAGGACGAGACTGGTTGTACCGGGATTGGCCTTCATTCCGGTGAAAAGATAAAAATAAATATCAGACCTGCCCCGTGCGATACTGGAATACGTTTCGTGAGAACTGACCTGCCCGGACATCCGATTATTGAGGCGCGTTTTGATAATGTATTTGATACCACCTTAGCCACGAGCATCGGTTTTGATGGTTGCAGGGTTTCAACTATTGAGCATCTGATGGCGGCCTTTTACGGGTTAGGAATTGACAACGCCGTGGTAGAAATAGATGGTCCTGAAGTGCCTATTATGGATGGTAGTTCGGCCCCTTTCGTATTCCTTGTAAAAAGCGTTGGGGTTAAGGAGCAGAAGGAGCCAAAACGCTTTATTGTCATCAAGAAGACATTCAAGATTGATGATGGAAACCGATCCATTTGCGTTTATCCGTCAAAAGAACTCAAGATCAGTTATATGATCGATTTTCAACATCCTCTTTTGAGAAATCAGGAATTCGAGTTACGTTTTTCAGAGGGTGACTTTGTAAGGGAGATCAGCAAAGCGAGGACCTTTGGCTTCCTGAAAGATGTTCAGACCCTCAAAGCAAACGGGCTTGCCAGAGGCGGATCCCTCGACAATGCTGTAGTTATCGACGATTTCAGAATAATTAACGAGGACGGGCTTAGATTCAAGGATGAATTTGTCAGGCATAAGATTCTCGATTTTATTGGAGATCTTTCTCTTATTCAGTCTCCTATAATAGGCCACTTTGTTGTTAAGAAATCGGGGCATTTCCTGAACCAGCAGATGTTGGCCTCGCTGATGCAGTCAAAAAGACACTGGAAGGTGTATGCATTTGTTTCACCGGAGGAATGTAGCAAAAACAGCGTAAGAATCCCCGCCTTCGGCCTGCCGGAACCTGCTCTTGGCTGAGAACAGATAAGCTTTCTGACTTTATATCCTGAGACCTTTGCAAAACGCCCCCTTTCGAAGTCTGCGCTTATCTGCCCAATCTCTGCGTTGCATTTGAATTTTAATCCTCGAAATATTTAATATATTCCTGTGGTTAAAATCCTCACGCGCCTTGATCTTGAACGAAATTGAGCATTTTTCAAAGGTCTCGGTCCAGCGCGTTGAGACACCCTTATTTTTTATTTAAGGCGCCGCCCGCTTTTACTCGCCTGCATCTTCTGCTTTTCTTAAGAACACGTGAAACCTGAATCACGCATTCCTATTTCCCAAATTCGGTTGGGATAGGGCTTGCATTTTGCGGGTCCCTCGCCTATTATCTCTTTCTTAAATTTCTTATATTTTGTTTGTAAGAACTTTGCCATATGGTTCTCCATAAGGAATAGGAAATGAAGAAGAGCCCATTGATTTATAAATGCCTGAAATTTGCCCTGCTGGGCTTCCTTCTTATCACTCTCTTTTCGAGTAGGCCCGCATTGGCCGCTGAGGCTCGACTTACTGATATTGTGGTCACAAACACCCGTGACTATTTACTCGCATATTTCAGCGTGGCCGATTGTTTTACCGAGGACATGAAAAGGGCGATTGACAACGGTGTCAGTACCACATTCATCTTTTTTGTAAAGCTGTATGAGGTTAGAAATTGGTGGTGGGATAGGAGCATTGCCGACCTTAAGGTGAGCCACGAGATAAGGTATGACAATCTGAAAAAGGTCTACATTGTGAGGCTGTCATCAAAAGACAATAAGAAAATTTATGTCAAGGATTTCGATGGGGCGAAAAAATTGATGTCCGAGATTGTAGGCCTGAAAGTCACCGAACTTCGCAATCTTCAGAGAGGAAACCATTACCAGATCAGCATGATGGCTGAACTTGACAAGATCAGGCTGCCCTTTTATTTCCATTATGTCTTCTTCTTCCTCTCCCTGTGGGATTTTGAGACCGATTGGTATACGGTTGATTTCAGATATTGAGTATTCAGGGATTTGATCCCGGCTCTACCACCATTACATAGTGTCCATCCAGAAATGAGATATTTTTTGCAGGGTCAAGGAAGATGAGGATTTTAACCACATGAATACATTGAAGTATTTCGAGGATTAAAATCCGAATCTGACGCAGAGATTGCGAAAAATAGCCTTTTATGGAGGACACTACCTAATCCACCAACATGAAAGATTACTTAGAGGCAGAAAAACAAGATTTCAGGAGAAGACGCAGAGAAAGATACCTGATTATTTTTCTCTGCGTGGTGATATCTTTTCTGGTCTATCTTGGGATGCGTATCTTTCACTTAGGACAGGCCCTTCCCTTTTCGAGCAGTATTATCGCTTTCGCACTGATCAATATCAATGTGATATTACTCCTCCTCCTCCTCTTTCTCACTGTCAGGAATTTGGTCAAACTGCTCTTTGAGAGAAAAAAGAGTATTATGGGAGCCAAGCTGAGGACCAAATTGGTCCTGGCCTTTGTTACTCTTTCCCTGTTGCCCACGGTCATTCTTTTTTTCGTCTCGGTGCAGTTCATATCTTCATCCATCGAGTACTGGTTCAGCCTTCAGATCGAGCGATCATTAAAGTTTTCCTTAGAAGTTGGCCAGGATTACTACAAGGGGATTACCGATGAGATCCTCTCTTTTGGCAATAATCTGGGTCGAGTAATCACCTATGAGGGGTTTATGATCCCATCCAACAAAGAGAAGCTTGAGAAATTTATTGACGAAAAGCGGAAAGAGCTTGGTCTGGCCTCCCTCCAGGTTTTTTCGACAAAACTGGACTTAATGGCCGTTTCCAAAGACCACAGGATTGATCTTACCGCTTTTAAAGGGCCGGGGCCAGATATCCTGAAGAAAAGTGTTGAGAAGGGTGATGACAGCCAGTATATCCAACCCTCGCCGCACGGAGATCTCGTTAGTGGCATCGTTCCGGTTTTTTCGAGGACCGAATCGAAGGCTGTGGTTGGTCTCGTGGTGTCATCTAAATTTGTCCCCGGCGCCTTTGTGAACCGTCTCCAGGCTATCTCAAAAGGCCTGCAGGAGTACCGTCAATTGAAGATGCTCAAAACTCCGATAATAGCCAGCCACATGATCACCCTCTCCATTGTTACGCTTCTTATCATTTTTTCATCTGTATGGTTCGGATTCTACCTCTCCAAAGAGATAACCGTCCCCATCAAGGAATTAGCCGAAGGAACAAATCGTATCGCATCAGGTGACTATGATTTCTTCATTGACTTGGAAACAAAGGATGAGGTGGGGATGTTAGTCAATTCGTTTAATAGAATGACGATGGACCTAAAAACGAGCAAAAACAGGCTCGAAAAGGCCAATAAAGAACTCATGGAGAGTAATCTTGAATTGGAACAGCGGCGACTTTACATGGAGATTGTCCTGGCGAATGTTGCTGCAGGCGTGGTGTCTGCTGATGCCGGCGGGAAGATCCTCACTATCAACAAATCAGCAGAGAGGATGTTGGACATAAGGGCGGAAGAAATTATCGGGAAACAATACAAAGAGATCCTGTCTGACGATTATTGCAAGGTAATTGATGGATTTCTGAAAGATGAGGCTCTTTTTCAAAAGGGCTACATAGAGAAACAGATAGGCTTATCTGTGGGAAACAGGACGCTGACCCTCCTCATTTCTCTCAATGTGCTTCGTGATGATCGTGGAAGGTACTTAGGCCTTGTTGTTGTCTTTGAGGATTTGAGTGAGATTGAAAAGGCCCAGCGAATGGCTGCATGGCGAGAAGTGGCAAGGCGTATAGCTCATGAGGTCAAGAATCCTCTGACGCCGATTCAACTGTCTGCCCAGCGGCTCAAGAAGAGATATGGAGACATATTAGATAGCGAGGACGCAGAGATCTTTGACGAGTGCACAGGAATGATTATCACGCAAGTGGAGGAATTAAAACGTCTTGTAAACGAGTTTTCCAATTTTGCCCGCATGCCCGCGGCCAATCCTGCACCGTCAGATATTAACGAGATTATTAATGAAGCCCTGAGCCTCTACAGAGAGACGCATAAAGAAGTGGACTTCGTATTTAATGATTCAAAAGAGGTCCCTGTATTTGATTTGGACAGGGAGCAGATAAGAAGAGTCATGATTAATCTCTTTGACAATGCCATTGAAGCGATTGAGGGTAAGGGAAAGGTGGTTATAGATCTTCATTACGACAATATCCTTAAAATGGTGAGAATCGAGGTGGTAGATAACGGGAGAGGGATAAGCCCTGAAAACAAGGCCCGCCTCTTTGAGCCTTACTTTTCAACAAAAAAACAGGGAACGGGGTTGGGCCTTGCTATAGTCAGCACCATCATTGCAGATCATAGTGGCTTTATAAGAGTTAAGGATAATAAGCCTAAAGGAACTAAGTTTATTATTGAGCTGCCAACCAGGATATGAGCGGGCCATGTTCTTGTACCATTTTCTCTGGACCATATGCCTTATTTTCTACCTGCCCGTAATTTGGATTTTAGGGAAGAGGCATTTGGATGGTAAGGGAAGCCGGGGTCTTGTAGAGCGGGCTCGCGAAAGATTTGCCTTGAGACTTCCTCAGGCCCTTCCTGCCGAGGGAAATATATGGGTTCACGCACTTTCTGTAGGAGAGGTTATTTCAGCCATTCCATTAGTAGATAGACTACGGATTGAATTTCCAGACAAGGACATAGTTTTCACGGTAACCACTGTTACCGGGATGGCTATTGCAAGGGAGAAATTAGATGCAAAGGTCAAGGCAGTTCTTACCATGCCCGTTGATGCATGGTGGTCTGTTCAGAGGATCGTCAATTTTGTCAAACCCTCTGTTTTCATCCTGATTGAGACAGACATCTGGCCCGCGTTGCTTTGCTCTTTGAAGCGTAAGGGGATAAAGAGCATCCTGGTCAATGGACGCGTTTCGCCCCGTACCTTCAGGTCCTATGGAAAAGCGCCTTTCCTTGTCCGGAAAATGTTCGACCCTCTCCACGTATGCCTCATGCAGTCGGATCTGGACAGAGAAAGACTCCTGCAGGTGGGCCTGAACAAAGAAAAAGTCATAACAGCGGGCAACATGAAATTTGACCGGGATATGGTCCCCATGTGTGAGGAAGAGCGTCAGGGATGGCTCGATGCATTGTACCTTGAACCTGCTGACCCCTTGTGGGTGGCAGGCAGCACCCATCCGGGAGAAGAGGAAATACTCCTTGATGTCTTCAAGAAACTGGGCGTTTCATTCCCGCGTCTGCGTCTGATCCTCGCCCCCAGAGATACAGGGCGATCCGGCGAGATCGTGACGATGAGCAGGAGGATGGGGCTCAGGGCTGTTTTGAAGACCAAAGTTTCGGAACCCCGCACAAAAGGGAGGGTGTTGCTTTCTGCAGCATCGGAAAACAGACGTTTTGACGTGCTTGTTCTGGATACCATGGGTGAACTGGACCGTATATGCGGGCTCGGCAGCGTGTGCTTTGTGGGTGGCAGTCTTGTCCCGGTCGGGGGGCATAACCTGTTGGAGCCTGCGAGCTTTGGCATCCCGGTGGTCTTCGGGCCCCATACCCATAATTTTGTATCAATGGCGGAGTCCCTGTTTGAGGAAGGGGCCGGGCGTCGTGTCCTGAACGGTGATGAACTCTATAGAACCATTAAGACCTTCTTGGAAAACGGGGAGGTGCGCACCCGGACCGGGGCGCGGGCAAAGGCGTTTGTGGAGAGAAACCGGGGCGCACTCGAAAGGGTCCTTTACCATGTGAAGGGTTGCATTGAGCAGGGAACCTAAGGCATGGAGATAGAGCTAAGCACAAGGTGTCATCTTTAACATTACGGAGCATGAGCCGTGCCTGACTGGTCCAGGATCCATCGAGAAAAACGATTCGGCCCGTGGACACTTCCTCTGTCCCTGTTTTCTGCCTTGTACGGGGTTGGGGTGCGGTTGCGTCTGAGCGCATACACAAAGGGCATTTTCAGAGGGAAGTCCCTTCCCGGTTATGTCGTGAGCGTTGGCAATCTGACCGCAGGCGGGACCGGCAAGACACCGGCAGTGGTGATGTTAGCCAGATGGTTGCTCGACCAAAGCCATCGGGTGGCCGTATTATCAAGGGGTTACGGCGCTCAATACAAACAGGAGATATTAGAGGTGTCTGATGGGAAAGGGACATATACAGATGCCCGTATGGCCGGTGATGAACCCTCTCTTCTTGCAAGAGAGATCCCCGGAAGCCCCGTGATAATTTCCAGGAGCCGTTACCGGGCAGGAATGTATGCCCATAAAACGTTCGGTTCCGATTGTTTCATCTTGGATGACGGCTTCCAGCACTTAGGATTGGAGAGGGACCTCAATCTGGTCTTGATAGACGCCTTTGATCCCTTCGGCAATGGACATCTTCTTCCATGGGGGCCTCTGAGAGAACCCCTGCATCAGTTGCGCAGGGCAGACGCCTTCATCCTTACACGGTTCAGCAGGGTGCAGAGCGCAGAGCATCGAGGGCAAGGCGTAAGGGGTAACACCAGGGATCACTCCGCGCAAAGGACTGTGACATTTTTGAAGGGAAAATTTCCTTCAATACCCGTTTTTTGTGCGGATCATATCCCGGACAAGTTGGTTTTTCCCCTTTCGGGTGAGGCTCATACTCCTGGATTTTTGAGAGGAAAGCGAGTCTTGGCCTTTGCCGGCATTGCCCACCCTGAACAGTTTCAAGAGAGTTTAATCGAATTGGGTGCGGATGTGATTCAATTCATAGGGTTCAGGGATCACTACCGCTTCGATGGGGATGAAATCAGGGAACTGATCCGTATGAAGGAGAGGATTGGAGCCAGGTACCTTCTTACAACGGAAAAAGACTGGATGAGAATCGCCCCTTTTACGCCGGCGTGTAATGACTTAGCCTATTTGTCTGTTAGATTCGCCTTCTTGCCGAGGCAAGAGGGCATTTTTGGAATAATTCGAAATGGCCTTTCAGGATAGTGGAACTCTTTCAATATGGATGTACAGGGCCCTATATGGGTTCGTATGGCTCATATCCCTAATCCCTTTTCGCGTAGGACAATTCCTTGGGAGGATGTTAGGGAGCATATTGGCGGTAGCCCTGAAGAGGCGAACAAAGGTCTCTTTGAGTAACCTTCGATATGTCTTTGGGGATAAGATGCCCATGGCTGAGTTGATTGAACTCAACGGCAGGGTTGTAGCGCATTTTGCCCAGATGCTGTTTGAGGCCCCCCATATCCTCAGGCTAAACCGGACAAATCTCAGTAAGTATGTGATTTTTGAGAATGAAGAGGCCTTCAGTCAGGCCATAAAGAAGGGGAGGGGGGTGTTCATTCTGACCGGGCACTTCGGAAACTGGGAATTCATGTCCGCGGCCACTGTCCTCCGGTTTAATATCGATAGCGGAGTAGTAGTGAGACCTGCTGATTTCGCGCCGGCCGACAAGCTGTTAAAGAGCCTTCGCTCCAGATTCGGGACGGAGATTATACCGAAAAAACGCGCGATGAAAAAACTGTTGGCGGCAAAGAAAGAAAACAAGGTTATCGGGATCCTCTTAGACCAGAATGTGGACTGGTATG
>Ga0307424_1000507_pt1 | contig 20714 bp, 12 predicted proteins | sample SalMarWE160320MG_FD_202157 | JGI IMG/M metagenome (GOLD analysis project Ga0307424, IMG submission 202157) | Salt marsh sediment microbial communities from the Plum Island Ecosystem LTER, Massachusetts, United States - WE1603-20 | ecosystem: Environmental > Aquatic > Marine > Intertidal zone >... | reverse complement strand
GGGTACGTATTATCTCTATAAGAAAGAATATACACGGGCATTGTCATACCTGCAGGAAAGCCGTGATCTGAATCCGCAGGATGCCCAGTTATGGTATAACCTGGCCGGATCCTACCTGCACCTGGGGGATTACCAGGCCTCACTTCAGGCGGTTCAAAAATGTCTGTCACTTGCCCCTGATTTTCCCGGCGCCCGCCGCATGGAGCAGGATCTGCTGCGTGTGATGAAAAAATGAGCTGCCCGTCGTAAGATTGTCAGAAATGTCACAGCTTTGTCTTTATCAAATCAAGAAATTATTAAAAAAGGTTGACAATTAATTTTTATTTCGTAGATTAGTAACTCTTAATTGAGTTACTAATCAGTTAAGTACCTCCTTCCTCTTTTTATTAGACAACATAAAAAAAATTGAGGGCAGTCATATGTCTTCTTTATTCAAGTCTGTTGTTTTATTTTTTGTTCTCCTCCTCTCACATGTAATGTACGCCGGAACCACGGGTAAACTATCCGGAAGGGTGACCGATAAATCCAACGGGGAAGCTCTGATCGGTGTGAATGTATTGATCGATGGCACCATGCTCGGCGCCACCACCGATCTGGACGGCTATTATTTTATTCTGAATATCCCTCCTGGTGATTATACGATCGAAGCACAGTATATTGGTTACCGGACCGTCAAGGTCACCGGTGTGGAAATAAACGTTGATTTGACAACCCGGCATGATTTTCAGATGCAGGAAGCCGTTCTGGAAATGCAGGAGGAAATTGTGATTACTGCCGAACGGGAACTGGTGGTCAAAGACCTAACCGCGACGACCGCTACGATTGACGGTAAGGAGATACAGGCGCTGCCGGTTACTGAAATCTCAGAGGTGCTTGACCTGCAGGCCGGCTATGTTGACGGTCATGTGCGCGGCGGGCGGAGCGGTGAACTGGCTTACTGGGTGGACGGCGTGCCGGTCACCGATGTATATGACGGTAAACCTTCTATTGATGTAAGCAAAAATACCGTCGAGGAAATGCAGTTTATCAGCGGTGCTTTTAATGCCGAATACGGTCAGGCGATGTCCGGTATCGTCAATATCACCACCAAAGAACCGCGGGAATCCTTTGGCGGCAGTTTCACCGCCTATGTGGGTGATAACCTGAGTTTTGGCAACGATGTCTACTGGAATGTGGGCAGTTTCAATCCAAGCCATATCTATAATGTGGAAGCCGGCATCAACGGGGTGATCATTCCCGACAAGCTATCCTATTATATCAACGGCCGCTATATCCATTTCAACGGCTGGCTTTACGGCAAAAGGACCTATAATCCGCAGAATATCTCCTTCTTTGACAGCACGAACGCTTTTGTCGAATTCAGGGATCCGGAAGGGGTGGGTGATGGCAGCTATGTACCGATGAACTGGAACGATCATATATTCTTTCAGGGGAAACTGATCTATAATATCAGTCCGGTAATGAAGGTTTTCTACAGTCTGATCGTCGACAAAATGGATTATCAAGACTATGACCGCAATTACAAGCTGGATCCGGACGGTAACCTGAACAGGTTCCGTACAGGTTATACGAATCTGCTGAAATTTACACACACACTGAGCAATGCCACCTATTATGATCTGGGACTTTCCTATTTTAGCAAAGATTACCGCCAGTATGTTTATAAAGATAAATATGATCCGCGTTACATCCATCCAAAAATTAACGACTCTCAGCAGCTCTATACGTTCAAGACCGGCGGGACAAATAACCAGTATTTTACACGTAAGACACAGACCGCCCTGGCAAAGTTTGATATGACCAGCCAGCTGGGCATGCGCAACCTGATCAAATTCGGTCTTGAAGCCCGCTTTCATCAAATCGATTTTAATGATATTACCTTACGTCCGGCAGGCGGTGACGAGCTGAACCTGGCCACCGGTTCCCCATACATGACCCCGCTGGTCATGCCTCTCTCAACGCCGTATCACAGCAGCTACCAGCATAAACCGATAGAACTCTCCGCATATATACAGGATAAACTCGAATATAAGGACATGATCATCAATGTCGGCCTGCGCATCGATCATTTCCGCCCCGATGGTGTCATCCTGGCGGATCCGTCAGATCCGAATATCTACAGTCCGCTGCGGCCGGAGAACCGCTATAATGATAAAAACGGCAACGGCATGGAGGATCCCGGTGAGACTTATACACTGGAGGCACGGGAAAAATTCTGGTATCTCCCGGCTCAAAATAAAACACAGCTCAGCCCCCGCCTGGGCGTTTCCTTCCCGGTAACCGAAACAGGTGTGGTCCACTTTTCCTACGGCCACTTCTTTCAGATCCCGGTATTTGAGCTGTTATACCGCAATCCGCAGTTCAAACTGGGAACCGGCACCGGAAACCAGGGAATTATCGGTAATGCAGATATGAGACCGGAGCAGACAATTTCCGGGGAGATTGGGTTTAAACAGCAAATCGGCAGCGATCAGGTGCTTGATATCACTGCGTATTTCAGGGATGTCCGCAGTCTGGCCGGTACACGTTCCGATCAGATTGAAATATTCGGCGGTTCGTCATACTACAGCAAGCTGGCCAATGGTGATTTCGGCTTTGTAAAGGGTATTATACTGACACTGAAAAATACTTACCGGCAGGGAATAAATTATTCGGTTGACTATACGTTCCAAACTGCCAAAGGAACCGCTTCCGATGCCGACCAGGCACGCAACGCACTGGCTGAGGGGAATCTTCCGGAAGTCCAGCTGCTGCCGCTCAGCTGGGATCAGCTGCATACCCTGAACGGCACCGTCAGCTATCTGGCGGAAAGCTGGGGTATAAGCATGATCGGCGGTTTCGGATCCGGTCTGCCCTATACGCCGAGAAAAACCTCCGATGTTTCGGCGTTCAGGGAGAACAGCGGGACAAAACCATATTCGGTCTATGCCGATATGCGGGTCTACAAGGAATTTACATTCTCCGATTATACACTGCTATTTTTTCTGAGGATCTTCAATTTATTTGATACTCTCAACCAGTCGGATGTATACAATGATACGGGGCGGGCTGATTTTACTACTGATCTTGATCGTGTACGCTCCCTCAATCCTTCCTTATATGGTATCAATACACTGGAGGATTGGTACAACAATGCCAGTTATTATACCGAGCCGCGCAGAATTGAGCTCGGTTTAACGTTTAATTTTTGAAAAATATAAGATCGATCTGAAAGGTCTGAAAGATGGCTGTACATAAACTTACGGTAATTTTTCTGCTGATACTGGTGGTGCTGGCGGAGGGGCTTCAGGCACAGAACAGCGGACGGGTCTACCGCCGCAGCGGTGTGCTGAACGGTAATCAGGTGAAAACTGTTTTCGGCAACTGGGGTGTGATCGGCCAGCCTTCCACCGGCGGACCGCGGGGAGCCTGGATCTTTGATACCAACGGTTATGTGGGTGATGTAAGTCCCCTGGTGGGTGCGGAAGTACGGGGCAAATATACCCTCGGTCAGTCCGTGCGGGATACGCTTTTCCACTGGGTTATCGATGTTCCGGTTGCCCGCCCTTCCAAGGGTGGTTTTGATGAGGCGGCCAACGGGGACCGGCAGGCCTTTGAACCGGTCGTCGGGTATTTTAATGAATCTCAGAGTCAGCCGGCAATTAGTGCAAATCCCAATACCTGGCCGTCTTCATGGCCGAACCGCTCATCCGATTTTGACGGCGCCTGGAACGGCTTATTCGGCAAACAACCGAGCGCTGAACTGGAAACCTACTTTGTTCTCGATGATAATAATGATAACGAATTCAGTGTGCCGCTCGAAAATGCTTCCGGTATCTTTTTTAATCCGGATACCAGCAATCCGAACCGCCACGGGCTTGGTCTCGAAATGGCGGTGCGCGGACTGCAATGGCAGCAGATTCTCGCCCAGGACAATATATTCTGGGTATATGAAATAACCAACAAGGGCGATTTCACCTATAACCGCACCGTATTTGGTATGCTGGTCGGTACTTATGTGGGGGTGACAGGCAGTGATGATACACCGATGGAATACGATGATGACTGGTCTTTTTTTGATGTGAATGAAGATCTTACCTATACCGGTGATTATCCGAACAATAATTCGCGGAATCCCTTCTGGCAGGGTGCCGTCGGATTAGTGGGCTATGCTTTCCTGGAAAGTCCCGGTAATCCGTTTGACGGCATCGACAACGACAACGATGCGGATATAGGCACACTGCTACCGCTGGCCCCGTTTTTTACTTCGACTGATTTTGTCCCGGCAACGATCACGAACAGTTCGGTACCGGGAAGCAATCAGCGCAATAAGGTGGTAGTGATTACCGACACGACCATTGATCATAAACGACAGTTGCTGAGAACAACACTGACTTTCCCGGCGGATCGTGATACCTTTATCGTCACCTCACAGGGAATTACGCGGATGCTTATTTCGGGCATTACCACACTCAATGAGGGCAATGTGATTGTCTCCGCGGGGACTGAACGGGTAAATAATAACGCCTTTGACGGTATCGATAACGATCTGGATGGTCTGATCGATGAAAACTATTTTCTGCACTACCGCCAGCGCCGGGTGACTTCCGATGGTCAGGTATTGTTTGATATACTAAATCCGGTCAGGCATATTGACTATTTGGCCGGTATCGGGATCAGCGATGCGATGCTCGATGAGCGCCGCGACGACCTGATTGACAATGACCAGGATTGGAGCAGGAATCCGGAGACAGGACAGTTGCTCTTTGATGAAGACGGGGTGCTGCTCGATGATGTCGGTGTTGACGGGCTTCCAAAAACGTTTGATTTCGGCGAAAATGACGGTATGCCCACCCCGGGCGAACCGAATTTTGATGAGACCGACAAAGACGAATCGGATCAGATAGGATTGAGCAGTTTTGACTACTTTGTTCCTGCCGGGGATATCGCCATGGCCGATGATGAAGAAATGTGGGGACGGATGCGGCCGGGTTATTTCGACGTACCGGAAACCTTTGTCGCCGGGCGCCCGACCCAGGGTGAGGACGGTGACTTCGTATACAGTTCGGGTTATTTTCCATTGACACCCGGCCAGACAGAACGGATGTCTCTGGCGCTAATCTATGGCTGGACTCTGGAGGATCTGGTCAAAAAATTAAAAACGGTTCGTAAAATTTATGATTCCGATTACCGTTTTCCTATTGCCCCGGATAAACCGGTGGTGCGGGCGGTTGCCGGAGACCAGCAGGTTACTCTCTACTGGGACCGCGGTGCGGAAAGTTCGTTTGATCCGGTTCTCAGACAATTTGATTTTGAAGGCTACAAGATATACAAGGCCACCGATGTCAACTTCAATGATGCCCGCGTGATCACCAATTCCGCCGGTGACGTGGTTGCCTTCAAATCGATAGCCCAGTGGGACCTGGTCGACGAGATATCCGGATGGTACTATCCGCCCTATGATGTCTATCAGATACTGGAAGGCTGGTCCTTCTATATGGGTGACGAAACGGGGCTGGTGCATTCTTATGTCGATCGGGATGTGGACAACGGGCGCACCTATTATTATGCCGTTGTTTCTTATGATCAGGGTGTGGATACCTCCGGTGTCCTGCCGGCTGAGTGTACCAAGAAGATATCGCTAACCAACACGGGAGATGTGATCCTTGATATCAATACGGTTCAGGTTGTCCCGGCGGCACCCTCGGCAGGTTACCAGACCCCTCGTTCCGACGAAAATCTCTCCCACGATAAAGGAGACGGATTCGGAACAGTCGAATACCAGATCCTTGACGAAACGGATCTAAACGGTCATGACTATGATCTTTCCTTTTGGGATACCTCGAATGACGGTTTGGATAATAACAGCAACGGACTCATCGATGCCGAAGACCCGGCAGAATTAGCATCGATTACTTCCCGTTATGCGGTTAAAGATCGCTTTGAGTATAAAGAAGACTGGGTAGCGGATGATACGAACTGGGTGGATCTCAGCCGACAGCATCTGGTTACGGGAAGCATTATGGTTCAGGATGGCGTCGGTAATGTTATTCCCGATTCACTGTATGAGGTAAATGAGACAGACGGGAAGATAAGGGCGCTGGATCCTTCCTATTTTTCCGAGATTTTACCTGCTATAACCTATATGTATTATCCCGTCTATTTCAGTCCTTATATGCAGGGAACACCCTGGTTGAAGCAGGAAGTGAAGGATGCGGATATTTTCGACGGGATCTCCCTGCTTTTTGACAACATCTGGCGCACCTCAGCAGAAACAGTTGAATCCGCATGGAACGATACGACGATCAACTATTCCTTTCAGTTTGCATTCGAGCCTTCCAGCCTGCCCGACGGTACAGTTTTGCGCCCGGTTTACTTTCCCTCAAATTACGAGTTAAGAATATATGATCATGTAGTCGATACGACCACGTCCTATTTCGAAAAATACGGCATTCTGCCGGCCACCCCGCGCAAATTCGAGATCATCAATACAACCGGCGGCTATAAAATCGAATATTTTCATGGTGACAATAACGGCGATCAGTTGCCATCGGTTAACGAAAGGATTGGTTTCTTCGAAAAGGATAAAGATGGTAATTTTGTCATTTTTACCTGGCAATTATTCCTTACCCTGTCCGATCCTGGTCAAACCGCCTATCAGTTCAAGGGTGGGGAAGTGCTGAAGCTGGTCTCCAGGTTTCCTTTTAACAAATTTGATCTTTTCAGTTTTAAGACCGAACTGCCGGAAGTTGATGCCGATTCGGCACAGACGGAACTTGATAACATTACGGTCTATCCAAATCCCTATATTGTTGCCCATCCTTTTGAACCGGCGCTGCCTCCCAATATAACAGCGGGAAGAGGAGAACGGATCATCTACTTTGCCCATCTGCCGACCGATGCAAAGATACATATTTTCACGTCACGCGGTGAGCATGTGCGCACCCTGGAGAATAATAATGCGATTCAGAACGGTACGGTCTTATGGGATCTGAAGTCGAAGGAAAACCTGGATATCGCTTTCGGGATTTATTTTTATGTGGTGGAATCAAAAGCAGGCAGCAAACGAGGTAAACTGGCTGTTATCAAATAGTATCTGATCTGAAAAGGGGCTCCGTATATTTGACAGGAGAACAGGATATAAGATTTTGCTCCTTATTGTCAGGACAAGAAGAAGTGCACTATGTAATCACTACTCGTATGTGAAAAGGAAAAACGCAGCCCGTAGCGAGCGGGCGGTGTGGGTCTGCCAGAGAAGATCTGCACCAGATTAAAAAATACTACCTTAAAGACAGGGTATAATATGAATTGTCAAAGGCTGATTCACACAGGCGCATGCCTGCTGTTAACGATTCTTCTGGTTTTACCTGGTTATGCCCAGGAGAAAGTGGGGACCAGTGCTGCCCCTTTTCTCGGCATTGCCCTTGGCCCGGCGGGTATTGCCATGGGGGGTGCCTATACATCATTCGGACGCGATGCGGCTGCCCTTTACTGGAATCCCGGCGCCATCTCTCAGATGAACCAGTCCTATGCCAGTTTTGCCCACACCGAATGGTTTATGGGAACCGATTATAACTGGCTTGGCGTTGTCATAAATACCGGCGGGGGGAATGCATTTGGCCTTCAACTGGCGATTTTAGATTACGGGGAAGAGAATGTAACCACCGTTTATGCCCAGGAAGGCACCGGCGATAAATGGACGGCGGAGGACCTGTTTGCCACGGTCAGTTTTGCCAGAAATTTTACCAACCGTTTTTCGGTGGGCGGGTCGCTAAAATTTATACAGGAAAAGATCTATCACGAAAGTGCCACGGCGTTTGCCATCGATCTGGGCCTGTTGTTTATCACCCCATTCAACGGGATGCGTCTGGGGGTTAGTATGAGTAATTTCGGCACCGATATGACCATGGATGGTAAGGATCTTTTCCATCAATATGATCAGGATCCCGAAGCATATGGCAATAATCCGACAATTACCTCAAAATTAAAAACCGATGCCTGGCCGCTCCCCTTGTTCTTTCGCCTGGGTGTTTCGATGGATGTACTAAGGATTGATGAACAAACGACGGTCACCCTGGCCACCGATGCGGTGCTGCCCAGCGACAATGCGGCGACGGTCAATGTCGGCGGGGAATTAAATTATCATGACCTGCTTTATCTTCGCGCCGGTTATAAAACAATCGGCAGAGTAAATAGTGAGGAAGGTCTGACAGCTGGCCTTGGTGTTGCGTTTACCGTTCCTTCGATGGCACGGATCATTATAGATTATGCCTATGCCGAATTCGGACTTTTAGGTGATATTCATACGTTTGGTGTTGGTTTTGCATTTTAAAATGAGAAAGGAGGCTTTCCGGCAGAGAAAATCCAATCATACTAATTTTTTATAACCTCAAAATGTTGGAGGAATTTATGAGAAGTATTACAGTGTTTATTGTGGTCATTCTTTTCAGCCTTGGATTGGCACTGGCCCAGGATGTCAATGTCACTTTTCTGGGCAACTCTTCAACGGTACCTGATTTTACCGATTCCACTTCGGTGATTCAGGTCCGCGGTGGTATCCATGTTGTCGGTGGCGACGGTTCCTGGAACCAGGATATATTGAAATGGGGCAAGGAATCGCCGGCAATGACAAACACCGGCGGTGATTACTGGAAAGCGGTAATCGCTTTTCCCGCCTCGATGGCCGGGGATACCGTCAATTGGAAATTCGGTGCGACGCTCACCGACCTGGACGCCAATGAAACCGATTTCTGGGAAAGCGGCAACAACAGGGTGTTTATTGTACCCGATCATGACAGCACGCTGGCCCTGGGTTATGTAAGCAACGGATTTAATCCGCCATATATGCCGACAGACAGTATCGATGTGTGGTTCCGGGTGAATATGAGCAACAATCCCGATTTCAAACCCGAATCGTCTGTTTTGTCAATCGTCGGCGCCCTGCCCGGCCCGGATGGTGCTGAGAATATGTGGAGTCCGGGGAAATACAAGCTGCAACCGGAGTCGGTAGGCAGTCTCTATTATGTTTATCATTACAAAGTTGTAAATAGTTCTGACAATTATCCGTCCGCCGGTACGGTTGACAGTGTCCAGTACCGCTATGCAATCGGCGACAACTGGGATAATACCGAGCAGATCTTTGGCCACGGCATGTTCCCCGATAATGAGAACAGAGGTATTGTCATTAAGAACGATACGACGGTTGCCTGGAAATGGTGGAACGATAAGCCGAAAGGCAAGGCCGGCAGTGATTCAGTGATGGTTAAATTTCGTGTCGATCTAACTAACGCCATCAACTCCAGAGGCTTCAGCCTGGGCGATACGCTGATTGTCAAATACGGGTATGAACAGAGTGCGAAGTTTGCTCAGGACACCCTGGTCAATGAGATCGGCGGCAATTACTATTCAATCCAGGTGATGGTCAAGGATGTTGGTCTGGATAAACAGCTGATCTACCAGTATTATTCGATTTTCAATAAAACTGAAGTGCGTGAAATATTTTTTGATTATCAGGATCCGGAAGGTCGCGCTGCGGAACGGCGTAAAGTCGTTATCTCAGCGGTTTATCCGACATTGATGGATGTGGAGGATGTTGTTGACAGTCAGATAGAGGCCAGGCGTATGCCAATCTTCAGAAATTCCCAGGTGCTTGAGAATGATGTCACAGTTACCTGGACCTGTGATCTGCGCCCGGCTTATTACCAGGTAAAAATTAGCGGATCGACGCTGACGGATATCCAGGGCTCTAATCATATCGGTCCCGCCCAGCTCGATTCTATTTTTGTCTGGGGTGTGTGGATGAACGGGCCGGCAGTCGGCGACTGGTCCAATCCAACCGGTACCGACTGGGGTATCGACCTGCGCAATAATCCTGAAAAAACAATGTACGATGACGGAACCCACGGCGGTGATATGGTTGCCGGCGACTCGGTTTATTCGCTGACGCGGTTCTATAGTCCGGACAGTGAGGACGTGGTTGGCCAGGTATATAAATTCGGCATCCATGGCGGCGATAATGAGGCCGGCGGTCCCGGATTCGGCAATAATCACGTCGCCAATATCGATGATTCCAGCCCAACGTATACCATCTATACCCAGTTCGGTTCAATCAATCCGCCCTTCTACTCTGTATGGGATTTTGATAAGGGTATGGTAACTTCAATCGATCAGCAGAGCGGGATAGTTGTCCGTAATCCGAATCTGCATGAGAACTATCCTAATCCGTTTAATCCGACAACAACCCTGACTTTCGAATTGCCCAGACAGATGAATATAAAACTGATCGTCTACGATGTGCTGGGCAGGCGGGTCAGAACCCTGATCAACGGGCCGGCAAAACCGGGTGTACATGCGGTTATGTGGAATGCCACCAATGATCATGGTTTCCCGGTCAGCAGCGGCGTTTATTTCTACCGCCTGACGACGGATAATTATGATAAAACAATGAAAATGGTTTTGATGCGTTAACCCGCTGATGGTGGTCGTTATGTGATAGAAGTGCCGGCCGCAAAACGAAGTGGCCGGCACTTTTTTTTAAACAGGTGCAGCAAAATCTTTTTGTCAGATGTCCGTAATTTTAACGCCTGATATGATAAAGCAAAAAAACTATCAGCACAAAACATGGTTATTCTTTCTGGTCCTGCCCTTGGTCTTCCTTTTCTTTTTTTCCGCCTGTACGAAAAAAAAGGAAAAGATTATGGTCTGGACATCATTAAAACCTGTTGAGCAGGAAGTGCTGGATAGTCTGCTGCAAAGTTTTTCTGCAGGATATCCCCAGTATGAGTTCAGACAGCTTTTTTATCCTAATGAGGAAGCGCGCATCAATTTCATTATTTCCACACTGGCCGGGAAGGGGCCGGATTTGATCCACGGGGCCAGTGACAATGTCGGTCCGTTTACCGATCTAAACCTGATCCAACCCCTGGAAAGCCATCTTGATTCTCTCTTTCTGGCTGGATTTCTGCAGAAACCGTTTCCGGCAAATACCTGGCTCAAGGGGCATTTGTATCAGATCGCCGACCGGATCGGTAATCATCTCTGTCTGGTTTATAATAAGGATATCATCAAAGAGCCGCCGGAGACGATGAATGAATTAATAGAGCTTGCTAAAACACTGCAGGGCAAAACTTCAGGCGGAAAGACCATTCGTTATATGCTCGCCTGGAATTATACGGAACCGTATTTTGCCGTGCCTTTTATCGGCGGGTACGGAGGCTGGATCGTCGATGATCAGCTCAATCCGACGCTGAATACCCCGGCCACAGTCAAAGCGGCGCGGCTTATTTATGATCTGGCCCACACCTATGGGGTGACGCCCAGGGAATGTGATTATGAAATTGCCAATGCGCTGTTCAAAGATGGGTTATCAGTGATGATCATCAACGGCCCCTGGTCCTGGGGTACTTATCTGGCAAACGGGATGAATATAGGTATTGCCCGTATTCCGATGATTGATGAAACGCATTTATGGCCGACCCCTGTCGTCTCACCGCTCGGGTACTCGGTAAACGCAAATTTATCAGGCAAAAAGCTGGAAATCGTCCTTGAACTGTTAAAATATCTGACCAGCGCCGGTGCGCAGCTGGCTTATACCAGAGTTTCCGGCAGCATTCCCTCCCAAAAAGAGGCACACCGCAGCCCGCTGGTAACAGATAGTGAATTGCTGCGTCATGCCATTGACCAGATGAGTATCGGGAAGCCAATGCCGGTGGTAACAAAAATGCGCTGGATGTGGGATGCCATGCGGCCAGGATTTCAGGGTGTCTTTTCGGGTGAATTGACGCCCGAGGAGGCAGCCGCCTTTATGCAGAAAAAAGCGGTGAGCCTGATCGAAGAAAATTTATAATGACGGGTAAGATCGCATGAAACCTGTTAAATCTGACATGTATGACAATCGTCTGGCGTATCTATATACCATGCCTGCTGTTCTGGTAATGGCATTATTTATCGTCTATCCCTTTATCTATAATGTGGTCATTTCCTTTTCAAATATGAATTTAAGTCATTTCAGGAACTGGGATTATGTCGGATTTAAAAATTATCTTTTGGTTATTTTCAGCGATGATTTCTGGTATTATTTATTTAAAACGATTTTATGGACGGTGCTCAACCTGGTAGCACATGTGGGAATAGGCGTTTTTCTGGCGCTGTTGCTGCATGAGGATATTAAGGGAAAAACATTTTTCAGGACACTGCTGATCCTTCCCTGGGCGGTCCCTCAATATATCACGGCGCTTACCTGGCGGGGGATGTTCAATTCTGAATATGGTTCCATCAATCTGCTGCTCGGTCATTTTTTCGGTATCCAGGTGCCCTGGCTTTCTACAGAATGGGGCGCATTTACCGCCTGTCTGATTACCAATATCTGGCTGGGGTTCCCTTTTATGATGATTATCGCACTGGGCGGCCTGCAGAGTATTCCGGCCAATTTGTATGAAGCAGCCGACATCGATGGTGCCAGCCGTTTTCAGAAATTCAGGAATATCACCTTACCACTTTTGAAGCCAGTGATGGTTCCGGCCATTACATTAGGTGTCATTTGGACGTTTAACAATTTTAATGTCATCTGGCTGGTCAGCAATGGGGGGGAGCCGTCGGACAAGACACACATTCTTGTCTCCTGGGTCTATGAAGCGGGTTTAAATTATTTCAGGATGGGTTACGCTGCTGCTTTTTCCATGATTATCTTCATCATCCTGCTCATGTTCAGCTGGCGGTTTATCAGGCATACCAGAGCAACGGAATCAGTCTACTGAGTCTCGATTATGAAAAGAAATTTTTACCGGATTTTCAGTTATATCATTTTGTCATTATTCAGTTTATTCGCTATATATCCTGTGCTCAATGTATTTTCCATATCCCTGAGGCCCGGCGATAAACTGTTAACGAAATCCCTGGCGATTATTCCGGAAAACTGGACATTTGACAGCTATATCAATCTGTTTGTCAAGGAACCGTTTCTGCTCTGGCTAATGAACAGTTTGATCGTATCCATTGCCGTGACGATTTTTGCAGTCGCTCTGGCTTCAACGGCAGGATATGCCTTCTCACGTTATAAATTCAGGGGCCGTGATTCGGCGATGATCGGTCTTATTGCCACGCAAATGTTTCCGGTTACAATGCTGCTGCTTCCCCTTTTTGTTATGCTGATAAAGATCGGCGCGTATGATTCATACCTGGGTTTGATCATCGCATATTCGGCTACGGCCCTGCCCTTTGTCATCTGGCAGATGAAGGGCTATTACGATACAATTCCTTTCAGTCTTGAAGAAGCGGCTTATATCGATGGTGCCGGTCAGGTTTTTACGTTTTATAAGATTATCCTGCCGCTGGCATTACCTGCTCTGGCAATAACCGCACTTTTTTCTTTTATGACGGCCTGGTCGGAATATCTGGTTGCTGCCGTGCTGTTACAGGATCAAACGCTTTATACGCTCCCGATCGGTTTGAAAAGTTTTACATCGAACATGGATGTTGCCTGGGGATTATACTCCGCAGGTGCGATTGTTGTATCGCTTCCGGTAGTGGTTTTATTCATTGCCCTCAGCCGCTGGCTGATTTCCGGGCTGACGCTTGGCAGTGTGAAAGGCTGAGCAGGCAGATATCAGTTTGGTTATGAAGATATCTATGGGAAAAATAGAGCGCCAATACATCAATGTTGTGTAGGGAGGCACAGTGAAAAGATTTGATGCAATAAAACAGCGATTACAGGATCTTGGCTTTACATCTTATGAAGCGATGGCCTATGTCTCATTGCTTGAATGTAATCCTGTCACCAGATATGAACTGGCTAAAAATTCGGGCGTACCCCGGTCGGCCATTTATAATGTAATCCAGAAACTGGAACAATCAGGCGCGGTCAATCCCGATTCGGCTAAGCCGGAAAAATATATCCCCCTTCCTCCTGATCATCTGCTTGAATATCTGGAACGTCAGTTCCGGGAGAAGCTGGACAAAGCGCGGGAAATGCTCAAAAATTTTGACACGCAGATCGTTCCCGATCACCTCTGGAATATTATCGGTTACGATAATCTTATTTTGAAGATCAAGGAGGTGATTGAAAAGGCACATAAGATTATTTACATCTCTTTCTGGCGCCGGGAATTTAAATTACTTATCCCTGACTTAAAACAGGCGATCAGGCGCGGTGTTGAAGTGGTGATCTTTTCATTTACCGACGTCGCACTCAACGAAGCCAGGGTATACAGCTACGGCCTTGATGAAAAAGAACTGGAGAAAATATGGGATCACAAAATTATCGTGATTGCTGATAAAACTGAGCTGGTGATGGGTGTGGCGTCCCGCGGTACAGATAAAAAAACAGTCTGGACGAAAAACCGGGCCCTGATTGATATCGCGCTCAATCATATTATTCTGGATATTACAATTTTTGGTATCCGTCTTGAAAGGGATGTAAGCCGTACGATAAAAATGATGCAGAATGGCGAAACGGCCCATTTATCTAAATTACTAATAAAAAAATTTCCGGAAATTAAATTCTGATGAACGATTCACTCTTAGATGATGTAGCAAAAAAATCAGGTCTTTTTGGTATCGACCGTCATATGCCCCACTTAGGTGATACCGACGGCCTGCGGCCGCCTGACTGGATATTCCAGGGACCTGTCTATGAAATTTTTGTTCGCAATTTTACATCTTCCGGAAGTATAAAAGGAGTGAAGGAAAAACTTGAGGAAATTAAAAAACTGGGGATAAAAACAGTCTGGCTGATGCCTATTCATCCGATCGGCCGGGCCGGACGGAAGGGAGCCGCAGGAAGTCCCTATGCAATCCGCGATTACTTTGAGATCGATTCCGCACTTGGTACAAAGGATGATCTCAGAGAACTGGTCCGGGCTGTACACGATCTTGATATGAGAATCATTATGGATCTGGTCGCCAATCACGCCGCCAATGATCATGAATGGATGGAGCGGAATCCTGCCTGGTTTGTTCATGCCGATAAGGGAGACAAGGTCCGTAAGCCATCTGACTGGACGGATGTGACTGATCTGAATTTTGCAAATATTGAACTGGCAGCCGAAATGAAGAAGATGATCAGATACTGGGTCGAAGAATTTGACATTGACGGTTATCGCTGTGATGTGGCAGGTCTGGTCCCCTTATCTTTCTGGGAAGAAGTATGCGATGACCTTTTGAATTTAAAGCCGGATCTGTTTATGCTGGCCGAATGGCAGAGTTCCGAACTGCATAAAAAAGCATTTCATGCCACCTATGACTGGGTCTTATATTGGATATTAAAAGATATCCGTAAACATCAAAGAGGGGTAAGCGATCTGATCGACTGGATCAATCTTAAAAAACGTCTATTTCCGCGACAGGCGCTGTCTCTGCTCTTTACGGAAAACCATGATTATCCCAGAACCCTGGTCACTTTTGGCAATAATTATTTCTATCCGTTTGCCGCCCTGCTTTATTTCCTTAAAGGTATACCGCTAATCTATGCCGGTCAGGAAAACGGCGCCGGACAGATGCCGCCTTTGTTTGAATCTGATCCTCTCGACTGGACTGCTACGGATCAGCGGATAAAGACGTTTTATGCAAATCTGATTAAACTGCGCTATCAGTATTCCGGATTCATAGAAGGGGAACTTAATTTCTCTTCGCAGAATGGCGATAGTGTACTGGTAATGGAAAATAATGTCAAAGATAAAACTTTCCATGCCTACCTGAATTTTTCAGCTGAGGAACAGATCATTTCCCTGGATGGAAAAGCGCCGTTGATCGGCGTTGATCTGATCAACGGTGAAGTTTTTGATGATTCCCGGGTTAAATTAGATCCTTACCAGGTTTGTGTGCTCGATCTGATTGAGGATGAACTGTTAATGATATAATAAGTTCTTAAAACTGGTGCGGTTTCTGATGAAAAAGTATTCCGTTGCAATATTATTGTTATTTATCAGTCATATGCTGTTCGCTCAGAATGGCAGCTGGTGGGAACCCTCTTTTCCCACTCAGGGTGATACAGTACAGATATTTTTCGATGCCGTGCAAAGCAGCGAGATCCCCGATGCGAGCTTGTCGCTTGTATTGCACTGGGGAGTGAATGAAAGCGGCGTTGGTGACTGGCAGGTGCCGTCTTCCGATATCTGGCCACCGGGAACAGTATTATTTACATCGGGGGATCCGGCTGTCCGATCACCGATGACAAAAGTGGACGGTGTCTGGCAGATAAAGATTGCCACCAACCCGCAAATTAATTCCCTGCACTATGTGGTGAATACAGGTACACCCGCCATGCCGGGCAGTTCCTGGGGGCATAACACGGGCAACACAAACTGGAATATCGAACTGGCTCCGGCGAAGATCGGGGCGCTGATCGTACAACCGAAGGTAGATGACCGTTTTTCAGATCCGAGGCGTTCACCCTCTTTTGTCCAGATCTCAGATACGCTTCACTTCATCGGAACGGCCGGTACGAACAATACAGCCATTGACTCGCTTGTACTCTATATCAATGAGACCAGGGTAGCAGGTACAGCCGCAGATACGCTTTATTACGATTATATCCCAGCCGGGCAGGGGAGCGGATTTAAAACACTCCGATTTATTGCCATAGATACCAACAGTGTCAGCGATACAGCCTCCGCTCTGTTAATGGTAAATCCGGAAGTAAATGAAGCCGCCCGTCCGGGGAATATCGTAGACGGCATCAATTACCAGGACGGATCAACGGTTACCTTTTCTCTATTTGCCCCTCAAAAATCATTTGTTTACCTGATCGGCGACTTCAATGACTGGCGGGTTGATTCACTTTATTACATGAATCGTGAGACGATCAGTGAGGATGAGGTTCATTGGTGGCTGTCCCTCAGCAATCTGACTCCCGGTGAAGAATATGCCTTTCAATACCTGGTGGGCGGCAATCTGCGCATCGCCGATCCCTATACGGAGAAAGTGCTCGATCCATGGAATGATCAGGAAATTATCGACAACGGTATCTATCCGGATCTTAAACCCTATCCTCTGGGGAAAACAACAGAACCGGCGGCTGTCATGCAGACAGATCAGTCACCATACACATGGGTCTATTCCGATACTTTTTCACGGCCTGCACGGGAAGAACTGGTCATCTATGAATTACTTGTGCGAGATTTTACGGAAAAACATGATTACGCAACCCTGATAGATACACTTGGTTACCTTGAAAATCTGGGTATAAACGCCATAGAATTGATGCCGGTAAATGAATTTGAGGGCAACCGCAGCTGGGGTTATAATCCGTCATTTTACTTTGCGCCCGATAAATATTATGGACCGGCACCTGATCTGAAGAATTTCATTGATGCGTGTCATCGAAGGGGCATCGCTGTTATTTTAGATATGGTTTTTAACCATTCCTTCGGCCAATCGCCGATGGTCCGGCTGTATGCCAATGAGCAGGGATGGCCGTCCGCACAAAATCCCTGGTTCAATGCTGATTATGATCCTTCCTTTCCCGGATATCAGGCCCGGCATCCCTGGAGTGTCGGATACGATTTCAACCACAATAGCATACAGACTAGAAATTTTGTAGATCGCGTAAATAAATACTGGCTGGAAGAATTTCATATCGATGGATTCCGCTTTGATTTAACCAAAGGTTTTACCCAGGACGGCAGCCATTATCAGGGTAACGGCAACTATTCCGATAACAGTGATTACGATCAGGGAAGAGTTGCGATTCTTGAACGGATGGCTGATAAGATCTGGGAAACCGATTCGACCGCTTATGTGATCCTGGAACATTTTGCCGTGAATGATGAAGAGGTTGTTCTTTCTGAATACCACAGGGGTATGATGCTGTGGGGTAACCTGAATTATAATTATAATGAAGCGACCATGGGATATAACGAGAGCGGCAAATCTGACTTTTCATGGGGTTATTATAAAAAGCGTCAGTGGACAAATCCTCATCTGGTTACCTTTATGGAAAGTCATGATGAAGAGCGCCTGATGTTCAAAAATGAGATATACGGCAATAGCAGCGGTTTTTATGATATAAAGATGCTGGAGACAGCCCTGAACAGGGTGAAAATGGCCGCCGCCTTCTTTTTCACCTATCCTGGTCCAAAAATGTTCTGGCAATTCGGTGAACTTGGATATGATATTTCCATTGATAATCCCTGCCGGGTGTGTGATAAACCGGTGCTATGGGACTATTATCAGGATGCCTATAGAAAAAAACTTTATAAAACATTTGCCGCGTTAATTAAACTGCGCCGGTCAGTTTCCGCGTTCAGCAGCAGGGACGCGACTGTAGAGATGTCTGTCTCAACGGCCATGAAACGGATCAGAATATCTCATACATCGATGAATGTGATCATTGTCGGTAATTTTGATGTCATGGAAAATTTCATTAATCCGGGTTTTTATTACAGCGGCAGCTGGTATGATTATTTCAGCGGTAATGCGCTAAATGTAACAGACCAGAATGCAGAGATGGTCTTACAACCGGGGGAATTTCACATCTACACGGATAGACCACTACCCATTCCGGAAGATGATATTCTGAATCATTTGGCTGAGGCATCCTCCGCAGCATTCCATTTTGATCTGGCTCAGAATTATCCTAATCCATTTAATCCGGAGACTATAATTAAGTATGAGTTAGCTGAAAGTTCGCAGGTATACATCCGTGTGTATGATATTCTGGGAAGAGAAGTTATCGAACTGCTGAATACGAAGAAAAGTCCCGGCCGCTATGAAGTTGTCTGGGATGGAAAAAATTCTGCCGGAATAAGTGTCAGCACTGGTGTGTTTATATGTAAGATTGAAGTGCAGACAGGAAGCCGGAAAGCCTTTCAACAGAGCAGGAAGATGATTCTGATCAGGTGAGCGGCAAATCCGTGATCCGCGCAAAAAATCTCACATGAGGAATTTTAATTTTTCAAAAAAACTTCTTCTTATAAAACCAGGAAACAAGTGAACAATACAATCATACGTAAAGGCTTTGGTCTGAAGAAAGAGATCCAGGAAACCCTTGATAAAGAATATTACCACCAGCTGATCGATGAGATCAAAGCCGCCGGTTACAAGCTTACCCGCGCCGGTATTACAATCAAACTGGCCAAGGAATACGGTTTCTGCTACGGTGTGGACCGTTCTATCGATTATGCCTATCAGACGGTGGAAAGATTTCCCGGCAAAAAGATCTATCTGACCGGTGAAATCATTCATAATCCGTTTGTCAATAAACGGCTAAGGGAGATGGGGGTCTCCTTTCTGAGCGGCCATTATAATCAGGGGGAATCTTTAAGTGACGTGACGCCGGAAGATATTGTCATCCTGCCGGCCTTCGGGATTACCACCGGACTGCTCGAGGAATTGAAACGCATCGGCCCGCTGCTGGTCGATACCACCTGCGGTTCCGTGCTTAATGTATGGAAACATGTCAGCCGCTTCAGCAAAGAACATTACACAGCCCTGGTTCACGGCAAATACTATCACGAGGAAACCCTGGCAACGGTTTCCCAGGCTACAATAAATGATAACGGCCGTTATATCATCGTACGCAACTTCGCGGAGACGGAAATCGTCTGTGACTATATCCGCCATGGTGGGAATAAACAGGAGTTTCTGACGAGGTTCGAGAATAAGATATCAGATGGATTTGATCCGGATCGCGATCTGCAAAAGATCGGAGTGGCCAATCAGACGACGATGCTGGCCACTGAATCGCTGCGTATCGCGGAGATGGTCAAAAAAGCCATGATTGACCGTTACGGAGGCGATACCGTTGACGATCATTTTCGTGCCTTTGACACGATCTGCAGTGCCACCCAGGAGCGCCAGGATGCGATCATCGATATGCTGGAAAACGGTGTCAACCTGACCCTGGTGATCGGCGGTTTTAATTCCTCCAATACGAACAACCTGACCAATATCGCCAAAAAATACGGTCCCGCCTATCATATCGAAGATATCTCACAAATAATCAGCCGTGGACAGATCCGTCATAAAGTTCCGGACAGCAATGAGGTGGTGACAAGTGAAAACTGGCTGCCGGCAGGCCCGGTCACCATCGGTCTGACCGCCGGTGCCTCCACCCCGGATACCAAGATCGCGGAAGTGATGGAACGGCTGTTCAAATTGCAATAGTCAACACGGAATAGACAATATTCAACAGATGAATATCCAACCGACGAATGTCCAACAGATGAAATAAATCTGGAAATTGACATTGGCGATTGATCATTGGATATTCAAAATTCCACTTTGTTGATGTGAGATGGTTACGCACGCGATAAATCGCGTGCCTACTAATTCTCTGTCTCAAATTTGACGTTTCACTTTTGACATTTGACAGTTTTGACTATTGACTATTGACTATTGATTATTTCTCTTCCCTGGCTTAACATCATGTATTCCTTTCCGATAATAGAAAAATGTGGAATCTGATTTCGACTAGTGCAGATAAAAAAATCATATTACCGCTAATTTTTTCAATTAAATAAACAATCAAAAAATAAGGAGACGAGAAATTGGATGCCGTCCAGAAAGATGTGGCAAATGTTGAACGAACGATCGTTAAATTATTTAATGCAGGTGATATTAAAGGTATTTTAAACTATTTCAGTAAAAACTTTGTCGGTTTTTCATCAACCCGGCATGAACGGCTGACCAATCTGACCCAGTTGAAGAAGACTTTTCTGCATTACCTGGAAGAGGGAGAGGAAGTCAAATACGCCATTAAAAATCTTAAAATAAATATTTACGGGGAATGTGCCCTGGCA
>Ga0307424_1000506_pt1 | contig 20733 bp, 18 predicted proteins | sample SalMarWE160320MG_FD_202157 | JGI IMG/M metagenome (GOLD analysis project Ga0307424, IMG submission 202157) | Salt marsh sediment microbial communities from the Plum Island Ecosystem LTER, Massachusetts, United States - WE1603-20 | ecosystem: Environmental > Aquatic > Marine > Intertidal zone >... | reverse complement strand
CGAGGAACACACATGCGCCAGACGACCATTCCCGTCCGTTTCCTTCCCGTTTTCGTCGCGCTGACCGCCAGCCTGCTGGCCGTCCCCGCCCGTACCACCCACGCACAGAGCGCACAGCTCACCTCACCCGAGCAGTTCTTTGGATTCCAGCTCGGCGCCGACCGGCAGATTGCCCGCTGGGACAAGATCGTCGAGTACTACCAGCTGCTCGAACGGCAGAGCCCGCGCCTCAAGGTCGTGAACCTCGGGCCCTCGACCCAGGACAATCCGTTCCTGCTCGTGTTCATCTCGTCCCCGGCCAACCTGGCGCGGCTCGAGGAGCTGCGGCAGATCAACGCCAAGATCAGCGACCCGCGGGGTGTCTCGGAAGCGGAGATCGAACGTCTCGTGGCCGACGGCAAGGCCGTCGTGATCCAGTCCATGAGCCTCCACGCCACGGAGATTGGCGGCACGCAGATGGCGCCCGAGCTGGCGTGGGACCTCGTGAGCCGGAACGACGCGGAGGCGCAGCGCATCCTGGACAACGTGATCTTCCTCGAGATCCCGTGCTTCAATCCCGACGGCCAGATCATGGTGACCGACTGGTACAAGAAGACGCTCGGCACCGAATACGAGGGCGTGAACTACCCGTCGCTCTATCACCTGTACGTCGGGCACGACAACAACCGCGACGCATTCCAGACCAACATGGTCGAGAGCCAATACATGGCGAAGATCATGTTCCGCGAATGGATCCCGCAGGCCTACGTGGATCACCACCACATGGGGAGCTACGGCGCCCGTATCTACGTGCCGCCCTATGCGGAACCGATTCGCCCCGCGGCTGACCCGCTCGTGTGGCGGGAGATGAGCTGGTACGGCGCGCACATCGCGTACAAGGAGGAGGAAGAAGGGCTCTCGGGCGTCATCAACGCCGCCATCTATTCCGGCTGGGGCCACTTCGGCTTCCACTGGATCACGCCGTTCCACAACATCGCCGGGATGCTCACCGAGTCCGCCAGCGCGCGACTCGCCACGCCCATCTTCATTCATCCGGACCAGCTCCGCGGCGGCGCGCGCGGACTGCCCGAGTACGAGGCGCAAACCACGTTCCCCGACCCATGGCCGGGTGGATGGTGGCACCTGCGGGACATCGTCGAGCGGCAGAAGGTGTCGGCGTGGGCGGTGCTCGATATTGCGGCGCGCAATCGGGAGACCGTCCTTCGGAACGCGTACCTCAAGGCCAAGCGTCAGACCGAGCGCGGCGCGGCAGGATCGCCCTCGGCCTTCGTGATCCCCGCGTCGCAGCACGACGTGCTCACGGCCGTCACGCTCGTCAACAAGCTGATGGTTCAGGGCATCGAGGTGCGGCAAGCCAAGCGCGAGTTCGTGCAGAACGGCGTCGTGTACGGAGCCGGCAGCTACGTCGTGTCCATGGCGCAGCCCAAGATGGGCGTCATCCGCTGGCTGCTCGGTCGCACGTTCTATCCGGACAACTCGTACACGCGGACCGGCGACAGCACACCCATCCGCCCGTACGACATGTCCGGGGACGTGATGGCCGAGTTCATGGGCGTCCGCGTAGATCCAGTGGACGGGAACGTCGGCGCGGAGCTGGCGACGGTGACCGCCCCCATCACACCGGCGGGAACGGTTCGCAAGGGGGACGCCGGGTACATCCTCGATGGTCGGCTCAACGCGAGCTTTCAGGCCGTGAACCTCCTGCTCGATCGGGGCATCGCCGTCCGCCGGGCGGATACGACCGTGGAAGGTGGGATACGCGCCGGTGATTTCTTCGTTCCCGCCGGCCCCGAGTCGGCTCTGGTCAACATTGCCCGTCAAACGGGCGTGGACTTCGCGCCCTTCAGCGGCCACGCGGATCGCCCCATGCACGCGGTCAAGCGGCTCCGCGTCGGCATGTACCAGCGCTACTACGGCGGCAACATCGACGAAGGATGGACCCGTTGGACGCTGGAGCAGTTCGGCTTCCCGTACACCACGCTGGTGGATGCCGACATCAAGGCCGGCCGTCTGGCGTCCAAGTACGACGTGATCATTCTCCCGGCGGACGCGCCGAGTCGGATCACCGGAATTCGCGGCGGCAGCGGTGGGGGACGCTTTGGTGGACGGCCGGAGGATTACCCGCCGGAGTACCGCAGCGGCATCGGCCGGGACGGCGTGGCGGCGCTCAAGGCGTTCGTGGATGAGGGCGGCACGCTCCTCACCTTCGGTGAAGCAGGCACTCTTCCCATCGACGAGTTCGAGCTACCGATCCGGAACGTCGTGGCGAATCTCCCGCCGAAGGAGTTCTGGTGTCCGGGCTCGACGCTCAAGGTCACGTTCGACAACACCAATCCGTTGGCCTACGGCATGCCGGAAGAAGGGTTGGCGGTGTTCCTCGCGGGGAGCCAGGCCTACGAGATCGCGCCGACCGACCGCAACGAGCGCGTCCAGACCCTGGTCACGTTCAAGGACCGCGATCTGCTCCAAAGCGGCTGGCTCCTCGGCGAGCAGGTCATCGCCAAGAAGGCCACGATGGCGTCGGTCGAGATGGGCAAGGGCCGTGTGGTACTCATCGGGTTCCGCGCGCAGCACCGGGCCCAGACGCACGGGACGTTCAAGCTCGTGTTCAACGCACTTTTGGGTAGATAGCCATGGGCAAGTTCTTCGACGCCATCAAGCATACCGTGCAGACCGCCGCCCAAGGCGGCGGCCCCGTCCGGCACACACTCCAGGGACACGCCATCGTGTGTCCCGTGTGCGGCTGCGATCGGTTCGTGGCGGGCCGCGCGCAGCTCAACACCGCGGGGCTGACGTTCTTCAATCTCGATTGGGCCAACCGCTCGGCCGCCACGCTCGCGTGCGGGGAGTGTGGACGGCTCGAGTGGTATCTTCAGGCCCCGGAGCCGGCGGAGTGAGTTCGTTCAGCATCAGTGACACGAAGCGCAACTCCGCTCCGCATGCGCGAGTGAGCTCGCGGCTCGGCTTCGGCCTGTGCAACGGGCATGCCCAGCTTCTGCTTCCAGCAGACGATGCGGAGCCGCGGCTTCCAGCCGCGCACGAATACCTTTGCTCCAGCCCCCCCACGTTGGAGCCGACTGGTAGCGCTGACACGGGCACGCAGGAGGACCCATGATGACCATCGAATGGCTACGCCGCATTTTTCGACGCGATCTCGCTTCACTTGCCGCCCAACTCGACGCGTACCCCGACGAGCAGTCCGCGTGGAAGGCGGTTCCCGGCATCGCGAACACCGGTGGCACGCTCGCCATGCACCTGGTCGGCAACATGCGGCACTTCATCGGCGCGCAACTCGGCGGCTCCGGGTACGTGCGCGACCGCGATGCCGAGTTCGGCGCCCGTGACGTCCCACGCGCCGAGCTGAAGAAGACCATCACCGCGGCGCAGGGGGAGGTCGATAGCGCCCTGGCCAAGCTGGACCCCGCGACGCTCGACCGCGCCTATCCGCTCGCCGGCGCCGGCGCAACACTCAGCACCGGGCAGTTTCTCGTCCATCTCGCCACGCACTTCGGCTATCACCTGGGACAGCTGGATTATCATCGACGGGTAGTGACAGGCGGGACGAGTGTAGCAGGAATGCTGTCGCCAAAAACACTGGCCGACCCCGCCGCCTGACGCACGAGGGCAGAGACGGCAGCCAGATCTACTCTCTGCCCCTCTGCCCCTCTTCTCTATCGATCTCGCGTCGCTCGCTCGATTTCCCGCACCAGCAAGTCCGCCAAGTCGTCGATGTCGGGCCGGATCCGTTCGATCCGCTGGAGAATCCGTTCGCGAAGCCGATCGCTGATCCCATCCAGCCGGCTGATCCACCGATCGAGTCCCCACGACGACCCGCACCGCTCCTTGGGCGCGGTCCCCTCGAGGAAGACTTCCTGCTCGCCCCAGCACCCGTAGCCCGCAAGCCGGCCCGAGTGGACATCCACCTTGGCGAACTCCACGCCGTCTGGCACGGCGAAACCGGCGCCGCCGTCCGGCACCGCCGCTCGGAGGAACTGGGCGACGATAGGAAGGGCGGCGCGTGCGCCGCTCATCCGCGTGCTGTGTCCGTCATCGAACCCGACCCACACTCCCACCACCAGGGAGGGCGAGTACGCGATGAACCACGCGTCGCGCCAGTCGCTCGACGTGCCTGACTTTCCCGCGACGGGACCGTAGACGCCCTGCGAGCGCAGTCCCCTCCCGGTCCCCCGCTCCACGGCCCCTTGCAGCGCCGAGGTTACGAGATAGGTCTCCGCCGGATCGAACACTCGCTCGCCCCGGGGCTGGCCGGCGGCACGGTACGCGCCGCGTTCGTCGGTGACACCGAGAATCGCCCGCGTGTCCGCGCGCCATCCACCGGCGGCAAGCACCCCGTACGCGCGGGTCAGCTCGAGCGGCGTCACCTCTGATGCCCCCAGCGCAATGCTCGGTACCGGATGGAGCGGGCTGGTGATGCCCAGCGCGCGGGCCGTGGTGACGATGCGCTTCGGACCGACCGCGATCCCGATGCGCGCGAACGGTACGTTGAGCGACTGCTCCAACGCCTCCCTGAGCGTCACCGGACCGCGGAACCCGCCGTCGTAGTTCACGGGGCGCCAGATGGTCGAACCCGATTTCACCGACAGTGGCTCGTCTTCCACCTCGGAGGCCAGCGTGAACGCCGGCTCGCCGTCGCGCTCCACACGCGACAGTGCCGTGAGCGCGACGATCGGCTTGAACGCGCTGCCCGGTTGCCGGAGCGCCTCCGTCGCCCGGTTGAATTGCGAGCCCCCGTAGTCGCGGCTCCCCACCATGGCCAGCACGTCTCCCGTTCGCGGGTCGAGCGCCACCAGCGCCGCCTGCAACGGCTCTTCGCCGCGCCGGCGGGCCCGCTGCCGCTCGGCGGCCGCGAGTCCGTCCCGCACCGCGCGCTCGGCGGCCCGCTGCAGCTCGGCGTCGAGCGTCGTGACGATGGCGCCGCCGCGGGCTGCCGGCGTGATCCCCAACTCGCTCTTTGTGTGCGCGACCGCGTAGTCACGGAAGTGTCGCGCGGGCACAGTCGCGTCGCGGTGTGGTCGCACACGCACCGAGGCCCGCATGGCGGCCTTCGCCGCCCGTTCCGTGATGCGCTCCTGCTCCAGCATCATCTGGAGCACCAGATCGCGGCGCGCGCGCGCGGCCTTGGGGTTCCGCACCGGGGAGTAGAGGTTCGGCCCGCGGATCATTCCGGCGAGCAGCGCAGACTCCGACAGGCTCAGATCTTCCACGTCCTTACCGAAGTAGTACCACGCCGCCTCACCAACCCCACGGATCGCGTCCGCTCCATTCTGCCCGAGGTAGATCTCGTTGAGGTAGGCCTCGAGGATGCGGTCTTTGTCGTACCGATCCTCGAGCGTGCGCGCCATCGCCGCTTCCCGGAGCTTCCGGAGCGGGGTGCGTGACGACGTCAGAAAGAGGTTCTTGGCGAGTTGTTGCGTGATGGTGCTCGCCCCCTGGGTTACCCGCCCCGCGCGAAGGTTCGCCACCATGGCTCCCCCGATTCGGAACAGGTCGAGTCCGTGGTGGCTGTAGAACCGCTGGTCCTCGATTGCGAGCACGGCGCCGATCAGACGGTCGGGAACCGCGGACAACACCACCGGCCGCCGCGACTCCCGGAGAGCCGGATCTACCGAACCGAGGGGCTCGGGCTGGAGGGCGACCGCATCGAGCCGGCGTCCGCCTTGGTCTTCGATCCGTCGGACTTCCCCGTCCCAATCCAGCTCGACCGTGACGACGCGCCCTGCATCCTTGGCGTCGAGCCAGCGCATCGCACGCCGGCCGATGATCCACCTGCGGTCGCTGATCCGATATTCGCCGACGTTCACCGAAGACCCACGAACCCGCCGGTAGCCGGCGCGGTCCAGCGTGCGAGCCACGCGGTTGGCACCGGGCGTGGTCCCGGGCGCGAGGACCAGGGGGCGGGCGTAGAGTTGCGTGGGAACGCGAGCCCCGGTGGGATCCAGGCGGGCCCGGACGGCGGCTTCGACCGTGACGGCGGCGCAGCCCGCCACCATCGTCAAGCCGACCGCCACCAGGATACGGCGCGGCCGCAGGTGCCGCCGGAGCCCCGCGGGAAGCCCGAAAATGCGCCGTGTCTGGGTCATGTCCGCCGTCCGATCCGGTGTGCCTTTCAAGACCAGACGCGCCACGGCCGCAAATGGTTTCGGTTCCGGCGCCATTGTGCGACGGACCGATGGCCCGCAGTTTCGGTACCGGTGCCCAGTTCCGGCCCACTGACGCCGGGCCGCCAACCTCGGCGGGACCCACGTCCAGCCACCACGTGGAGCCACATGGAGAGGAAGCAACCACTGACCTCAGCGCGAGTGCAAGAGCATCGCGACGCCGCTCACCGAGCGGGGCTGCACTACGTGACCGACGGGCTTCCGGGAATCCGGCGCCGCCGCGTGGGGACGGGATGGAGCTACTTCACGCCGGACGGAACCCGCATCACCGATCGCGCCGAGCGCCGGCGCCTGAACGGGCTGGCCATCCCTCCGGCGTGGACCAATGTCTGGATCTGTCCCGACCCCCTGGGTCATCTCCAATCCACGGCGCGGGATGCGCGCGGGCGCAAGCAGTACCGCTACCATCCGCTTTACCGCGCGAACCGCGATCAATCGAAGTTCCGCCGCATCCTCGAGTTCTCCGAGATCCTGCCGCGCATCCGCGAGCATGTGGAGCGCGACCTCAGCACCCGCGGCCTGAGCCGCCGCAAGGTGCTCGCGACGGTGGCCCGGCTGTTGGACAAGACGCTGATCCGTGTGGGCAACGACGAGTACGCGCGGCAGAATCGGTCCTATGGCCTCACGACCATGCGTGAACGGCACGTCAAGGTGAAGGGCCACACGCTCCGATTCACCTTCCGTGGAAAGAGCGGCGTGCAGCACGAGGTCGCGGTCACCGACCGGCGTCTCGCGCGCATCATCCAGCAATGCCAGGATCTTCCCGGCCAGGAACTCTTCCAATACGTGGACGAAGACGGTCGCCGGCAGGCGGTGGATTCCGGCGACGTGAACGAGTACCTGCGCGAAATCGCTGGGCGGGACATCACCGCCAAGGACTTCCGCACCTGGGCGGGGACCATGCTGGCCGCACGCGAGCTGCGCGAGATGGGTCCGGCGCAAACCAAGCGTGAAGCGGAGCGCAACATCATTCGCGCGATCGACGCCGTGGCGGAACGGCTGGGGAACACGCGCGCCGTATCGCGCAAATACTACGTGCACCCCGCCGTGCTGGAGGCGTATCTGGTGGGGAGCACCGCGCCCCCGCCACCTCCACCACCGCGCAGGAAGCGACTCGAGCGCCCGACCGCCGCGCTACGACGCGACGAGGTATCGGTGCTCCAGTTCCTCCAGGACGCGACGATCGGCGCCACGGAAGAGGACTGAAGCGGACCCGAGGGACCCGGCGGTCCCGAGCCCTACGGATGTGAGCCGATTCATCCGGCAGAGTCGCACGGCGGCTTTGCGCCGCCGCGTATCCCTGGAGAGCCAACGTCGGGTCGCGGGTTCCGCGGGATAAACCCGCGGCTCGGCTCTCGCGCATGAAGCGGTGTTCGCGCCGATTCACTCGGCAGATGCCGCGCGGAGGCTTCACGCCGCCGATCACTCGCCGGCGCCCGTTGCGGCACAGCTTGTCGCTCCAGCAATTCCACGGCAGCTTACCTCGTTCCCGTTTCTCACCCAGGCCGGCTCGGTCCCCTATGATCCGCTTTGCACCACCGTGTTTCGCAATCGCGTTCGCCGTCACGGTGCTCGCGCCGCCGGCGAGCGCCCAGTCATCGGTCCCCGGCCCATCCTTCGACGATCTGCTGTCCGTCCGCAGCGTCGGAAGCTTCGCGGTTTCCCCCGACGGCCGCAGCATCGCCTACGAGGTCCGCGGCACCAACTGGAAGGAGAACCGCTACCAGGGCCAGATCTGGCTCGCGCGGACCGGGGCTCCCCCGTTCCAGCTGACCAGGTCCGACAAGGGAAGCAGCCGGCCGCGCTGGTCACCCGACGGTCAGTGGATTGCGTTTCTCTCCGACCGCGGACACGGCAACCAGATCCAGCTCATCCGCCCCGACGGCGGTGAGGCAACCGCGCTCACGAGCGGCAAGGAGGGCGTCAACGGCTTCGAGTGGGCCCCGGACGGGAAGCACATCGCGTTCCTCAAGACCGAGCCCGAGAGTGACACGCTCAAGAAGCGCAAGGAACTTTACGGCGAATTCACACCGGATGGCGAAGACTACCGCCAAACCCATCTCTGGCTCGTGGCCGTCCTTCCTGATTCGATTCCGGAGCCGAATCGGCTCACGGGAGGCGACTCGTTCACGGTCACCGGGTTCGCGTGGTCGCCGGACGGCACCCGCATTGTCGTCGAACACCAGCCCGATCCGCTGATCACCTCCGGCGGCAAGAGCGATCTCTCGTTGCTCGATGTCGCGAGCAACGCGCTCACGCCACTCGTCACCACTCCCGGCGGCGACGGCAATCCCGTGTGGTCGCCCGACGGCCGCTGGATCGTGTACTCGTCCGATGGCGGCGATACGACGTCCAATTACTACAAGAACGGGCACCTGCTAAAGATCCCCGCCGGCGGCGGCCCGACGATCGAGCTGGCGACCGATCTCGACGAGGAGCGGGGCAACGTCACCTGGGCAGCCACAGGACTGTATCTCGTCGCCTGGCAGAAGACCGAACGACGCGTGTTCCTCGTGGACCCGACAACCGGCCGAACCCGTCTTTTTGCGAGCACGCCACGGAACATCTGGGGCCTCGACTTCTCCGCCGACGGCAAGACCGCGGTCTTCACCGCGAGCACGCCGAGCACACTCACCGAGCTCTATCGCAGCGACGCCGGCCAGTGGCAGCCGATCACCGTCACCTCCATGACCAACCAGATTGCGTCATGGGACGTGGGCACGAGTGAGGTCGTTTCGTGGAGAAGCTCGGACGGCACTACCATCGAGGGCGTGCTGCATAAGCCCAAGGACTTCGACCCCACGCGCCGCCATCCGCTGCTCGTGGTCATTCACGGGGGGCCGACTGGGATCGACTATCCGACGCCGATCCAGAACTACGTGTATCCGATCACTGCGTGGCTCGCGAAGGGCGCGCTCGTGCTGCGCCCCAACTACCGGGGTTCGGCGGGATACGGTGAGGCCTTTCGGTCGCTCAACGTCCGCAACCTTGGCGTGGGCGACGAGTGGGACGTCCTCTCGGGTGTGGACGCGCTGATCAAACAGGGGATCGTGGACTCCACGCGCATGGGCGCGATGGGGTGGAGCCAGGGCGGGTACATCTCGGCGTTTCTCACCACGACGACCACGCGGTTCAAGGCCATCTCGGTGGGCGCCGGCATCTCCGACTGGATGACCTACTACGTGAACACGGACATTCATCCGTTCACGCGCCAGTATCTCGAGGCGACGCCATGGACGGATCCGGCCATCTACGCGAAGACCTCGCCGATCACATACATCACCCAGGCGAAGACTCCCACGCTGATCCAGCACGGCGAGTTCGACCGCCGCGTGCCGATCCCCAACGCCTACGAGCTGTACCAGGGGCTGCAAGACGTCGGCGTGCCGTCGCGCCTCATCGTCTACAAGGGGTTCGGCCACGGTATCACGAAGCCCAAGGAGCGGCTGGCGGCCATGTGGCACAACTGGCAATGGTTCGCGAAGTACGTGTGGGGAGAAGAGGTCGAGCTGCCGCTGAACGTGAAGGGTACCGCGGCGGCGGAGCCGGGCGGACGCTAAGGCAACGTTGTGATCCGTCCTCTGCCTGAGGTTCCCGTGCCGAGTCGCTCGTCCCGAGCGCGAGCGTTCCCTGCCCTCGTCGCTCTTGCCCTCACCGTCGGACCAGCCTTACCGGCGCTTGGCCAGGGCGTGGACGCCGCACCGCCTGGAACCCGGGTTCGCGTGATGGCCCGCGGCATCACCGCGCGTCCCCTCGTGGGCGTCGTGAACGAGTGGCGCCGCGACACGCTCGTGATTCGACCGCTCCAACGTCCCACCATGAGCATCCCTCGAACGGCGCTCACGCGCCTGGAGGTGAGTCAGGGACGTCACTCGCACTGGGTGCGCGGTGCCGCGATCGGTCTCGCCACCGGGCTCGCGGCATCCGGCCTCTTCCTGGCCGCGTTCTGCAGCGACCTCGACACGTCGTGCCATGCGGACACCGTGGGGAAGGTCGTGGCCCTCATCGGGCTCCCGCCCACGGTGATCGGCGTTGGCATCGGGCTTGCAATCCGGAGTGAGCGGTGGGAACGGATTCCGCTCCCCGGTTCCCAGGCAGCCGGTCTCGGTGACGGGCACCGTGTGGCGGCCGGGCTCCGCGTTTCCTTCTAACATTCTGACATTGCTCGGCATGGACGCTCGGCACCACAACGACCTAGGTTACGACCCCAGCCACGAGAGGATTCGCACATGACCGCAACACGCACTCGGCCACGGCGAACCACCCCGGACCCGCTGCAATCCCTCCCAGCCGTGGGCCCGAGCATCGCCGCGGACCTTCGCGGGCTGGGGGTCCGTTCGGTCGCCGACCTCGCGCGCCGCGACCCGGAGCGCCTGTACACGCGGTTGAACGTGCTGACCGGGGTCCGGCAGGATCCCTGCGTGCTGTACACGTTCCGGTGCGCCGTCTACGCGGCCCGCACGCCCCGTCCCCGACCCGACTTGCTCAAGTGGTGGAACTGGAAGGACCGGCGGCTGGAGACGGCGGGCCGGCGGTCGTAGGACTTGCGGCGCCGTGAGACATAGTTAATTTACGATGTATCATTGCCTCTGACCGGGCGATCGCATCGTGCCTGCGTACGACTTCATTTGCCGTGACTGCGCCCACCCGTTCGGGCTGCGCATGTCCATCAGTGCGTATTCCGAGGGCGTGGCGCCGGCGTGTCCATCGTGCGGCTCGAAGAACGTGGAGCGCAGCTTCACGTCCGTGAACGTCCTGACGGGCTCCCGTGGCGGCGGAAGCGCCACGGCGGCGTCCTGTTCGCCGGGCGCGTTCACCTGAGCGTGAGGTCCAGCGCCCGGTTCGGGCTCCAGGCGTAGCTCCCTCGATGCAGCACAGCCATCCGGACGACTGGTTGGCTCGCATGTTCCGCGGTGGTCCAACGGTGGGGTCGCCTCGCCCGTAGCCCCTCCCGTCCGCGTTGCGCGCGACGCCCAGTTCCCCCAGCTTTCCGCACCGATGTTTAAGAATCTCGACCGCCTATTTCGCGACCGCGCGCCAACAGTGGTGGTCTCCACAGGGGTCGCCGCCATTACGGCAATTGGCCTTCTCAACGCGCGGATCAGCAGTGACGCGACCTTCTCGGTCTTTTATCTGGCACCGATCGCGCTCGTCGCCTGGTACGCGCCACGGCGCGCCGCCGTCCTGCTGTCGCTGCTCGCCGGCGCGGTCTGGTTCGCGGCGAGCGCCAGCCCGAACGGACCGTTGCCGGCACCGTGGATCCCGTACTGGAATACGGCGCTGCGGATCGGCGTCTTCCTTACCGTAGGGTTGCTGACGGCCGGGCTGCGGGAGGCGCTCGAGCGTGAACGAACCGCCGCCCGCCTCGACCCACTGACGGGCCTGTTGCGTTCGACCGCGTTCCTGGACATCGCCCGCACAGAGCTACAGCGCGCGCGACGCTACGACCGGCCGTTTGCGATCGCCTATCTGGACGCCGACAACTTCAAGACCGTGAACGACTCGGCGGGCCACATGGAGGGTGACCGGCTTTTGGCGGCGGTCGGCACTACGCTCCGGCGGCATCTCCGCAGCGCCGACACCGCGGGCCGCATGGGGGGCGACGAGTTCGCCGTGCTGCTTCCGGAAACGCAGGCAGACGGCGCGCGGCTCGCGCTCGAAAACGTCCGAGCCGCTCTTCGCGCAGCGATGAGTGCTGGTGGCTGGCCGGTGACCTTCAGCATCGGTGCGGTCGCCTATCACACGCCGCCCGAGGATCTTGACGACGCGGTCCGAGGCGCCGATAAGGCCATGTACGCGGTCAAACATGACCACAAGGGTGCCGTCGCCGTCGTCGCGCTCCCCTAGTCATGCGACCTTTCCCACCAAAGGCGTCGGGCGTTGTCACGGTGTGTCCGGGGTTTACTTGCCGCTGACGCGAACCGACCGCAGCTTTCCGCCGTGACCACCGTCCCATTGGCCGATCACGCGCACCTGACACCCGCTGAAGTGGCGGCCGTCGCATGTAGCGACTCCGTGCAGACGCTCGTGGGTACCTGGAACGTCGCGTCGTTCAGCGACCACGGGACCATTGGCACCACCACGGGGACGTGCATCTTTGATGCGGGCGGGACCTTCACCATGTCCGGGACCGTGACCTACCCGGGTGAGGCGGTGAACACCTTCGACCTCTCTGGCTCGCGGGCAGTGCGCGCGGATTCGGTGGATCTGACGATCGCGGGCGAAACCGTGGCGTGGGGGGTGGAATTCCCCAACGACATCAACGTGCTGCTCACGCATCCGGACAGCGAGGGCACGGTCGTCATCGCGCTCCACCACCCGGGCTGACGCGCCCCGCCCCTACTTTCCCGCAGCCGCCATCGTCTCCGGCATCGCGACCGCTACGACTTCCCCTTGTGCGGTCACCGTACCGCCGGCCGATACGGTCGCCTCGACAACGTATTTTCGGCCACCCCCCTCTTTGACGCGAGCGCGCACTTCCAGCTCGACGCCGAGCGGCGTCGGCTTGAGATAGTCCACCCGCAGCGCGGCGGTCACGAACCGCGGGGACGGGTCCACCCCGACCTCTTGCCCGGCCGCCCGCATAGCGGCGATCGCCGCCGTGCCGATACTGTGACAGTCGATGAGCGAGGCGATGAGCCCGCCGTATACGAACCCCGGCAGCGCCATGTGGAAGGGCCGCGGCGTGTACGTCGCGACCGCCGAGTCACCGTCCTCGAACGTCCGGATGTGGTGACCGTGTTCGTTCAGGCGTCCGCAGCCGTAGCAATGGGCGAAGTCGGCCGGATAGTGGTCCTGCAGCGCATGGTCGTGTGTCATGGTGTGACCGGTTGAGGCGTCGCGGCGGACGAGCGCCGCAACGCGTGATAGAAGAGCAAGCTCACGGTGAGCAACAGGACCGCTCCGGTCTGGTGCACCGCGGCCACGAGAATGGGAACCACGAGTAGTAGGGTCGCGATGCCGAGGCTGACCTGCACTAGGGCGACCAGCGGGAGCAGGAGCAGCATCAGCCGGGCACGACCGGTGAGCTGCGCCCGCAGTCCCCAGACCCACAATCCGAGCGCGCCCAGCAGCGACACCGTAGCCAGCAGCCGGTGGTCGAACTGCACGGCGGGCGCGTTCTCGAACACATTCCGCCACCACGGCGACAAGGCGAAGTAGCCGGGGGGCACGAGTCGTCCACCCATGAGCGGGAAGGTGTTGAAGATGCGGCCGGCGTCCAGCCCGGCCACGAATGCGCCCGCAAGCGCTGTAATGAAGACCATGAGTGTCAGCGCCCCCGCCGCTCGTCGCAACAGGAGCATGCGTCCACCAGCCGGATCGTCTGACCGCCTGACCGCCTGACTGCCTATCCGCCCACCGGCCAGCCGGCCGGCCCGCCGGCCCGCCGGCCCGCCGAGCAAATCGGCCGCCGTCCACACGGTCGCCATGTAAATGACCAACGCGAGCCCGAGATGCGCGGCCAGGCGATACTGGCTCACGTCCGTGCGTACCGACAGTCCGCTCTCGACCATGAACCAGCCGAGCGCGCCCTGTGCACCGGTGAGCAGCAACAGCCCCACCAACCGTCGCGTGAGTCGCGGGGTCAGGCCACCGCGCACGAGGAACACGACGAGTGGTACCGCGAACGCGAACCCCACGAGGCGCGCCCACAGGCGGTGGAGATACTCCCAGAAGTAGATGCGCTTGAACTCAGGGAGTGTCATGCCCCGTTTCAACTGCTGGTATTCAGGAATCTGCTGGTACTCGCGAAACGCGTCGTTCCACGCCCGCGCGCTGAGCGGCGGCAGGATGCCCGTGACGGGCTTCCACTCGGTAATAGAGAGTCCGGACTCCGTGAGCCGCGTGACACCCCCGATGACGACGATGAGCACGAGCATCGCCGCCCAGACGGCCAGCCACAGTCCCACCAACCGGCGGCGCCCGGGAGCGAGATCGGGAAATGGCGAGACGAGTGGCGTCATGACGGGCCTGGCGTGGTGGGGACGGATGAGCCGGAAACTAGTTGGACGTCGCCCAAGATCCGATGGCGGGCTCGGTGGCGCCATTTGCGGCCGCCGGCCTCGCCACGCACGTTCGGGCGAACGCAACATCCGTTGTCCACTGGCTCTGCCTGGAGCACACCGTGAACCTCCCCCTGGAACAGCGCGTCCGGCGCCTCGAGCGCCGCAACCTCCTGCTCATCGTGCTTGCCCTCCCGCTGTTGGTGGGGGCCTTCGCGCGGCGCTCTCCGTCCACGCAGGACGTGCCGGACGTGGTCCGGGCGCGACGCGTGGAGATCGTTGACGCGGACGGCGTGGTGCGCCTCGAATTGGTCCACAATGTGGACGAGACGGGGCTGTTCATCCGCGACTCCGCGGGTGTGGTGCGACTGGGCGCCGCGCAATTCGCGCACGGCGGGGGTGGGTTCGCATTGCATGGCCCGAACGCCCGCGGCGCCGCGGTTCTCTATCTCAAGGGGACCGGGAACCTCACGTTCTACGACAGCACGGGAGCGCCCGTCGCGCGCTTCCCGAGCCCATAGCGATGACCCCGCTCGACCCCGTCCGGGCCAATCCCCGAATCACGCCGGCGACGACCGCCACATCCTGTCTCATCACGCGACGCGCGAGCCTCGCTGTGGCGTGCCTGGCATTCGGCTGCGCCCGTGCCGCCCCCGTCGATCAGGCCGCCGAGGCAAACCGGATTCGCGCGCTCGACAGCGCCTGGCTCTCGGCGGCACGCGACCGCCGGTTTGACGACATGATGGCCGTCTATGCCAAGGGCGCGCAGGAGCTGCTGCCCGGCGCGCCGCCAATCCGGGGGCGGGACTCGATTGCCGCCTTCTTCCGGACGCTCGCGGATCGGCTGCCGCGCTTCGTGCACACGTTCGAGCCGCTCTCAATCCGGGTGGCGGAGTCGGGCGATCTCGCGGTCGTGACCGGGACGTTCCGCTTCCTGCCCGACTCGCTCGACCCGACCGTGGACGACGTTGGGAAGTTCGTGGGAGTCTGGACGCGCGAGGCGGGTACCTGGCGCCTTCTGCTGGACATCGCCAACAGCGACCGGCCCCCACGGTAGCCGTCGGCCTACCTCGCCTCACACCGGGCGGCGACCTCCACCTTGAGGAGGCCGCCACGACGGGTACGTTATGCGTGCTCCCGCGGGGAATCGCGCCCGACCCTTATGACCTCCACGAGGATGTACCGATGCGCCGCGCCTGCTCGCTCCTCGCTCGCCCGCTGCTCTCCGCCGCACTGCTGCTGACATCGACGGCCGCCGCCGCCCAGGTCACCGCCATCCGCGTCGGCCGCCTGCTCGACGCCGAGGCTGGGATGTTCGCAACCGCAACTCGGGAAACGCAATTCGCCAATCGGGCCGCTTTCCGTGCTGGCGCGTGGTCCCGGTGACTCGCATCTTTGACGCAACCCCAGCAAGGTCATCCTCGTGAGCAACTTCTCCCACGCCGATCCACGTCTGCTGCAACAGCGATTCGACGCCTGGCGCCTGGCGGAGCGACCGGATCGAATCGGGCTCCATGCCGCACTCGCACTACCCCAGAATGACCGGACCCGGGAGGCAGCGTGATCGTCGCGGCCGTGCAGGCCTGCCCTGTGTTCCTCGATCGGAGCGCCACGGTCGAGAAAGCCCGTATGCTCATCGCCGAGGCCGGCACCAACGACGCCGCGCTCGCGGTCTTTCCCGAAGCGTTCGTTCCCTGCTATCCACTCTGGTCGTGGTACATCCCACCCGGAAAGTCGCAGCTGCTGCGCGCGCTGTACGCGGAGCTGCTCGCGAACAGCGTCACGATCCCGGGTCCGGACGTCGATCGCCTCGCGGACGCGGCGCGCGAGGCCAAGGTCGCCGTCGTGATCGGCGTGAACGAGCGGAACGTCGAGGCGAGCGGCACGACGCTGTACAACTCGCTGGTGTTCATCGGCCCCGACGGACGCGTGCTCGGCCACCACCGGAAGCTCATCCCGACGGCTGCCGAGCGTCTCGTCTGGGGACAGGGCGACGGTGACGACCTGGATGTGTACGATCTCCCCTTTGGCCGCCTGGGTGGTCTGATCTGTTGGGAGAACTACATGCCCCTCGCTCGCTACGCGCTCTACGCACGCGGCGTACAGGTCTATGCCGCGCCGACCTGGGATCGCGGCGAGCCCTGGACATCCACCGTGCGCCACATCGCCAAGGAAGGTCGCGCGGTCGTGATCGGCTGCTGCTCCCCGGTCCGTCAAAGTGACATCCCCGACCGTCTGGCGTTCAAGGCCGAGTATCTGAAGGATCAGCCGGAGTGGCTGAATCCCGGCGACAGTCTGATCGCGGACCCGGACGGCAAGGTGCTCGCCGGTCCCCTGCACGAGCAGGAGGGCATCCTCTATGCGGAGGTGGCACCGGAACAGCTCACAGGCCCCCGGTGGCAGCTCGACGTCGCCGGGCACTACGCTCGGCCGGACGTATTCGAGCTGCGCGTGCATCGGCGGCCGCGACCGATGGTGCGCGAGGTGACCGACGACGCGGAGGATGCGACTCCGGTTGAGGGCGGTTAGGCGGTTAGGTGGTTAGGCGGTTAGGCGGTTAGGCGGTTAGGCGGTTAGCAAAGCGTGCGTCGTAAGGAGAGCCAATGCCTGAGTCCTCGTACACCGATCATCAGAAGGCCGAGTTCAACGCCGAGTTCGCCACTCGACGCCGACGGCAGTGGCTTACCATGCTGCCGGCGCTGGCCGTCCTGGTCATCGTGGTCGTCAGCGGGAGGCAGACCGGGAACGGCTTTGGTCTCGGTGCCGCCCTCGTCGCGGTCGGCGTCGTGGCGTTCAGTTTGATCAACTGGCGCTGCCCGGCCTGCGGTCGCTATCTCGGCCGGACATTCAATCCGGCCTTCTGTGCGCGTTGCGGCATCGCGCTACGGGATGACTAGAGTAGAAGCAGAGTGCAGACCGCACGACGCACTCTGCATTCTGCACTCTCCATTCTGCACTCGACTTTACATGTTGAGCCAGTAGGACGCCTTGATCAGGAAGGTGTCGTTCGAGTGTAAGTCGAACAGATCTCCGAAGTTCTTCATGACCGACCGATCACCGGCCATGGGATCGTACGCCGAGCGCCCGCTCGCCCACACGAAGAACAGTGTCGAGCCGGGCAGGTACTCCCACCGCACTACCACGTTCGAGCGGAACTGCTTGAAGTTGAACCCGCCGGGATCCGACGTAACGGCCGGGTCGTCGTAGGCCTGGAACCGATCCGTGTACGACTGGGCGCGCGGATCCGCCAACTCGCGGACATCCGAGTACGTGCCCTTGCTGATGAATGGCTGCGCATACACCTGAATGGAAAGCGTGGGGCTGAACGTGTAGTTCACCCGGAACGTCATGGCCACCGTGCGCTGCTCCAGATGCGCGAACGTGTAGTGCGTCGCGCCGGTCGAGTCGGCGAAATTCCCGAACCACTGCGAGTCGTCCCGGTTGTGTGACAGATCCAGGGACAGCGCGGTCGTGAAGCCGGTCGAGACACGCAGGTCCACCTCCGGGGAAATGCCGATGTTTTGGGAATGCCCCTCGTCACCCCGCCAGAGGTTGAACCACAGGTAGGGGACGACGACGCCCCGGCCATCGCCTTCGATGCCCGCCCAGGAACTGATGTACGGCGATGACCGCAGGGCGGGGCCACCGCGGGCGCAGCGGTCGCAGAAGGTCGACCCCAGTTGTCCGATCGTGCCGCCGGCGTGGATCCACCACCGGTTGTTCAATTGGGCGTGCACGTTGGTGTTGGCCGCGCGATCGAGCGGGAGCCCGTCGGTGGTCCAGTGCTGCCACCAGTTCACGTTCCACGTCCCCTGCTGAAACGGGCCGTGCGGTTTCAGAATCCGGGCCTGCGCCCAGGTACTCCATGACTGTTGATCCGCACGGCGCAGGTACCCCAGATCATTGACCTCGAACCCTGCCGACCGGCGCTGGTAACTCGTTTCGAAGCGCACGGGCCCCGAGAACTTTCCGAACTGCAGCTCCTCGGCATCCCCCATGAGAGACGTTCGCGCAGAATCGAAGCTCAGGTTCGCGTCCGGGCGCTGATAGTAGTGGACCGGACTCCGCTGAGTCGCGGCGATCGCTTCGGGCGTGCCCCCGACGTGGGACAGGTCGAGCTTGCCACTCAACCGGTATCCGCCCTGCGAGAAGCGATGTCGGAAGTCAACGGCGGCCGCGTATGCGCTCCGGCGGAGACTCCCCTCCGTCCACTGATCGAGATTGCGGTTGACGCCGGTCAGCATCACCCCGACGCCCGAGAGTCCCTGGCGGAAGTCCTGCTGCAGTCGCAGAACCCCGTAGTTCGTGAGTGGCTCGATCGTACGGTCTTGGATCCCGGATTCGCGTCCCGTGACCGCCTCCACCGCTCCGACCGTCAATCCCCCCGGGAAACGGCCCGTGAGCTTGCCGGCGCCGAGGATGGTGGAGGAAGTCGGGGAGGACGCGTCGCCATAGTCGTTGGCGAGTTGCGGCGCGCGTCCGATACGGCGCGAATAGAAGAGCGATTCCCCCTGGCAGTTTACGACGTTGCAGTTGACCGAGAAATCGAAGATGCCACTCCCCTCGACGAAAAACGGTCGGCGTTCCTGGAAGAACGTCTCGAACGCTCCCAGATTCAGCACCGCGGGATCGGCTTCGACCTGGCCGAAGTCCGGATTCACCGTCGCCGAGAGTGTCATGTTCGACCCGAGCCCGTACTTGAGATCCGCGCCTGCGCTGAGTCGCTGGGTGCGGTCGAATCCGTTCGCGTCGCTGGGCCGCTCGAGACTCTTGGCGACCGCATAGGGGACCAGCTCGACGCGTCGCGGTGTCGCGAGGCCCACCAGCCCCGTCAGCTCTCCCAGTTGCGACGAAAAACCGGTCTTGGACGGCCGGTAGAGCGGCCAGCTGACGCGTTCCGACGTCCGCTGGATATCGCGCCAGACCCCGAAGCCGAACGTGTTGGTCTCGGCGCGCGAGAACCGCATCTGCGAAAGGGGAATGCGGAATTCCGCCGTCCAGCCCAGCGAGTCGATGGTCGTGGCCGCCTCCCACACCGCGTCCCACGCGTCGTCCTCGTCACCGTCATTGTAGACCGCGTAGTCACGCTTCACGCCGGCAGGGTTCACGGCGAACTCGTACCCCGACCGGCGATCGTGGTAGGAATCCACGATGATCTTGATTTGGTCGCTCGCCGTCCGTACGTCGCGGCGCGCGAGGAGGGTCAGGATGCTGTCCGGACTCGAGTCGTAGGCGCGCACGAACACGTACAGGTTGTGCGCATCGTAGGCGACCCGGGCCTCGGTCGGAAAGCGCGGATCTTTGTCCTCAACCGGGGTGAACTCACGGAAACCCGTGATGGCCATGGCGGTACGCCACACCGGATCGTCGTCGCGCCCGTCGATGACCGGCGGCCGCACCGCGTGGTACGCGACGGCCGTTCGCGCCGCGTCGGCGGGCGTGGAAGACACCAGCGACGCGGCTGGCACCGTTCCAGGACTGAACGACAATTGAAACAACAAGAAGTGAACCGGCGACACCCGAGGACCCCCAAAGCACTCTCTTCCTCATGAGACGGTGGAGGGGGGGCAAAAGGTTGCACCGGTCTGGTTGCGGCGACTCCGCGGATGCACGCCGAGATCGCGGCCACAATGCCGGGACCATAGATCCCTATTAAGGAATGACGCCGGTGTACCGGCAGGCGCCGAGCCGCGAGTTCACTCGCGGATGCCGGGTGGCGGTGACGACTCCCTGCTCACGGACCTGTCCAGAGCTTCCCTAGAACGCCGTCCCAAGCCGAACCACGACGTTCCGGCCGGGATTGAGCGCGAACTCCTTGTAGCGACTCAGGTAGTTGCGATACGCCTGGTCGAGCAGGTTGTGCACTTGAACGTCGAGGTGCAGCGTCCGGCCGCCCACACGCGGCGAAATCCCGCCGCCGACGTTGACGAGCGCGTAGCCATCGGTCGGAACGTCGAAGGTCGAGAGTCGAGTCTGCTTGGCGAACACTTCCGTCTCGACGTTGACGTAGCTCCGACCGATCCATCCAGCGTCAGCGCTCGCCAGCTCGGCACCGAGGGCGCCGGATGGCGGCGGCATGAGCGGCAGCGGCTCGTGCGTCGAGAGATTCGCTCCGTAGACGTAGTCGGCACGCCCGCGCAGCGTGAGCGGCTCTATGGGACGCACGTCGAGCGCCGCCTCCCCACCCCACAAGACAGCGGGCGCCTGGTCGTGTTCGTAGATGCGGAGCCCGCCCTGGAACTGGTCGGTGGGCGCGAGGAAGATGAAGTCGCCGATGCGGTTGCGGTACGCGGACACGGAGAGCCGGAACACGTGCGTCTCGAACTCCACCCCGCCATCGAGATTCAGGCTCGATTCCGGTGTGAGGTCGGCGCGGCCGATTTCATAGAGTGCCTCGCCGATCCGCGGACCGTTGCTGTACAGCTCGAACACGGTCGGTGCTCGCCAGGCGCGACCTACGTTTGCGCGAATCGTAATGCCCGGCATCGGCGTGTAGGCCGCGCCGCCGGACGCACTCACGACGGAGTAGTTCCGCGTGTCCGCCACATTCC
>Ga0307424_1000505_pt1 | contig 20734 bp, 15 predicted proteins | sample SalMarWE160320MG_FD_202157 | JGI IMG/M metagenome (GOLD analysis project Ga0307424, IMG submission 202157) | Salt marsh sediment microbial communities from the Plum Island Ecosystem LTER, Massachusetts, United States - WE1603-20 | ecosystem: Environmental > Aquatic > Marine > Intertidal zone >... | reverse complement strand
GGAACAGTGCCTTCTTACCCCTGCGCGGCACCGCTAGCGCATCGTCGACGTACACGGCCTCGAGCCAGGCTCTCAAGCCGAGCGCATCGATCTTCTGCGCTTGTACGGACCGGACCCCGGTGGTTACCAGGATCTTGCGCTGCGACAGGTGGATCAGATCGACGACGTCCGGAAACAGAGGGAGACGGGCGGGGAGCACGACGCCTGCGGAGGCCTGCAGGCACGCTCGGCGGAGCTCCTCCGGCCACCCATACCTCCGGGCGACCAGGGTGATCGGGCTACGCATGAGCTCGGGGATGGATGACTCCAGCGACTCCCGGCTGACTCCGCCGATGCGTGCGTGAGCCAACCGGAGCTCCGCGAAGAAAGGCTCCATGACCTCACGGGGGATGGACGCTGGATCGAAAAGCGTGTGGTCGAGGTCGAGGAAGAGCGTGGTCACACGCATGGCGGCGTCGGCCCACCGACGGCCGATCGAAGCACGGATCGACTCCGTGAGAACTCCGTCGGAGATGCTGTGCACGACGGCCTCGAACCGCTCCGGCGAGATCTCCACCGGCGGGATTGCCTCCCGATGGCTCGCGTCCCCTTCCGCCCTCGAATCCCGAGCGGTCGGAGGCTGCGGTCGCTTGGCCATGTCGTCCCGTCCCCTTCCCCGGACCCATCCGCGGGAACGAAGCCCGTTCATTGGCCCAACCCGTACATCCTCACCTTCCTCCAGAGCGTCGACCGGTGCATGCCCAACTCCCTGGCTGTCCGCGAGCGGTTCCCGTCGTTCCGCCGGAGAGCCTCCGCGATCACCTCCTTCTCGTTCCGCCTGCCCAGCGACACGCCATTCACGGCGGCGACCGACCTCATGATGCTCCCGGGAAGATGGGCAGGTTGGATCTCGTCCGAGTGGCACATGACGAAGGCGTGCTCGATGGCGTTCTCCAGCTCCCTGACGTTCCCCGGGAAGGAGTATCTCCGAAGCGCGGCAAGGGTCTCGGGGGAGATCCGGTCGATGGACTTGCGCGTCTTCCTTCTGAACTTCTTCAGGAAATAGTCGGCGAGGAGCGGGATGTCCTCGGGTCTTTCCCGAAGGGGCGGGATCCGGACCTCCACCACGTTGATCCTGAAGTAGAGATCCTCCCGGAAGCTCCCCGCCTCGATTCGCTTCGCAAGGTCGGCATTCGTGGCGGCGAGAATGCGTGCGTCCGTGTGCATCGTCCTTGTGGAGCCCAGAGGCTGGTACTCCCCGTCGTTGAGGACGCGCAGGAGCTTGACCTGCAGGGCGGGATCCATCTCGCTGATCTCGTCCAGAAGCAGCGTTCCCCCGTTCGCCAGGCAGAACTTGCCGGGCTTGTCTCGCTTGGCATCGGTGAACGCGCCCTTCTCGTACCCGAACAGCTCCGATTCCAGGAGGCTGGCAGGCAGCGCACCACAGTTGATCCGGATATACGGGCCGTAGTTGCGGGGACTGAGATTGTGGATGACCTGGGCGACGAGCTCCTTCCCCGAGCCCGACGGACCCTCGATCAGGACGTTGCACTCCGACTTGGCGATGTCGGGAAGAAGCTGCACGAGCTGCTGCATCTCCTGGTTCACGCTCACGATATCGGCCAGGGCTTTCCGCTCATCCAGCCTCCGGTGAAGGTCCTCGAGATCGGAGAGATCCCGGAAGAACTCCACGGCCCCCACGGCACTCCCTGCTTCGTTTCGCAGGAGCGCCGTCGTGACGCTGACCGGCAGCTCACAGCCCTCCTTCGTCAGGATGGAGACGCGCGCGTTCTCCACGGCGTCGTGGCGCTGGAGGGTGTCCTTGAGCGGACAGCGGGAGTGGCAGAACTCCGTGCGAAAGATGTCGAAGCAGTGCTTCCCCACCGCCTCCTGCGACTCGAAGCCCGTGATTTCTTCCGCGGCTCTGTTGAACGCGGTGATGATCCGTTTCTCATCGACCGTGAAGACGCCGTCGCTGATGCTCTGGAAAATCAGCTCGCCGATGTCCTTCATGCCCTTGGGTCCCTGCCTGGCGTCCATCGGGCGTGACTCCGCGTCTCAGCGAGCCACCAGCTCGATCTGCTCCCAGGCCCCGTCGGGAAGTCCCAGCTTTGTGCTGATGAGGGCAGCTGTCGCGTTGATATGAAGTTGCCGGGAGTTGTGTGGCCCGACAAGGACCACCGGACAGGCAAAACCGTCCGCGAATTCCTCTAGGGGCTTTCGACCGAAGCGGGCGTTGGACGCAGGGTATCCGAGGACGAGGACCTGGAACTCCCGCTTGACCAGGCACCGATGCAGCTCCCGCCAGCTATTGTCCTCACAGAGCCTGAACCCCACCTCCAGATAGTCTCCCGCCCGCTCGTCGTAGTACAGGCGGAGCTCTCGCTCCTTCTGCACCACCAGCTCCGCCAGCTCCTCTCGGGAAAGCCCGATGGGAGGCCTGGCGTCGGGGTCGTAGGGATCGGCCAGGAAGTGGAACACGTTCAGTTGGATCCCATGCATGCGCGAGAGCTCGAGCGCGTAGTCGAACGCCCAGTCGCCCTGCTCCGAATAGTGGGCGCAGAAACCGACCGCGTTCAGCGTCGGGATGGTCATGGCGCACCTCCTCCTCTCGGCCCGCTGCGCGTGAGCGCGCGCCGGCCTCAGATGTCCTCCAGGTGGTAATGCGAGTACACGGCCCCTATGGGGTTATTCGCCAGAGACTTGTCCTTCACGAAGATGGTGGTCACCGGGGCCCGGCTCTCCTTGCTCATGACACTGTCCGCACCGACGCACAGGCCCACGAGCACGTTCAGGTCCGTCGCCGCCGCGTTCAGCGCCGCGGCCTGGCCCACCGGATCGCAGGCCGCCACGCTGCCCTCGCTCGCGGAACGGGTCTGCTGAGGCCCTGGGGACCCTGACTCCCAGCCCCGGATCCCTCGCACCTTGCAGCATACGGGGACTACCTCGAAGAACCGGCGCAGGACCCCCGTGAGCACGGAGGTGGGCTCCAGGAGGTCCACACAGAAGGCGACGCCCAGTTTCGTGTACCCCATCTCCAGGGCGAAGTAGACGAGCTCGGCCAGACGGCACAGCGTCCGCTCCTCCTCGCACGCAACGTCCCAGGCTGACTCCAGCATCTTCTCGAAACCGGTGGTCGCAGCCGGGAACGAGGTCGAGAACCAGGGGCACGGTTCGGCCCGGAGACATACCCGGTCGCGACAGGCGAGACAGTCCAGGGGGCGAGGCCGTCCTTCGGCGAGCTTCGACGTGCGAGCCTTCTCCTCCGTGCCTTCCTCCGCCTCGGGGGGACCACCCTCGGAGGCGAGGCCGAACCCGGGGTGGAGGCCTCCACGCCTCAGGGCGTCCACCACCTCCTCGGCCGTGCCGGCCACGTTGTCGATGACGTCCACCGCCTGGGACTCCACGGTCTCGCGGGTCGACCGGCTGATGCCCCCGCAAACGAGCGCGTCCACCTGCTCGTCCGCGAGGATCCGGGCCAGATCCATCCACGTGGCCCGGTCGAGACGCACCGCAGACTGCTCCAGGATTCTCCGATGCTTCACCGTGATCAGGAGCACCCTATCCGCGATTGTGCATCGAGGGGCTACCCTCTGATCCAGGAGCGGGATTCCGAAGCGCATGGTCTCAACCAGGGGCTCATGGTTTCGGCCTCCGAAAGAGCAACTCCCATGCCGGGGCTCCGAATGGGCCATGCGCCCCCCTCCCCGGCGGAAGAGAGCGTTCCGATGTCGCATTCGGAGTCGCATTGCAACCCGAGGTTGCAACACCTGCGACGCCCGCCGTGCACGCAACGGTGGTTGGCCGGCCGAGCCATGAGTCGTCTTGACGACGCCCGGGCACGTCGCCCGGGGGCTCAGCGACAGCGACTTCGGGAGGGCGCTCTGAACGAACGTCGGCCGCGCGGGAAGGCGTCCCGACGTCCTGGTATGCCGCTTGCTCCCGGTGGAACGGCGAGAGGCTCCAACGAGGCTCTAAGGAATGCCTACGACGATGGTACCGATGGACCATGCGCCCGCCGAGCCCCCGGCCCGCCGGGTCTTTCCATACCACCTCCTGGAGCGGCCGGACGACAACCTGGTGGACCGCTTCCTGGAGGCGTTCGCGCAGGTGCTGGAGCACACCGACTACAAGCCGCTCCTGGACACCTACTGCAGGTCCACCGCGAAGTGCAACCGGTGCGCCGTGGCCTGCCCCATCCTCCTGGCGTCCGGCGATCCACGGGACATCCCGTGCTACCGGACGAACCTCCTCCTCGACACCTACAGGCGCTATTTCACGCTGGACGGTTGGGTCCGGTCGCGATTCACGAGGCCTTTCGAGCTGACGGAGGACGTGATCGACGAGATGGGGGACGTATTCTATCGATGCACGGTATGTCGCCGCTGCACGCGCTCGTGCCCACTCGGCTTCGACCACGGACTCATCACCCGTCTCGGACGCTATCTGCTGAGTCTCGTGGGGATCGTGCCCAAAGCCCTCCAGGTCAGCGTCGACGAGCAGCTTCGAGGGGAAACCCACAACACGTCGAAGGTGTCTCGGGCCGGGCTTCTGGACGTGCTCTCGTTCCTCTCGGAGGAGATGGAGGAGAGCCTGGGCGTGGAGCTGGAGTTTCCCACCGACAGGATGGACCGGGAGTACGTGTTCTTCTGCGCCGTGAGCGACTACCTGATGGAGCCCGACACCCTGATGGGCAACGCGGCCGTCCTGTACGCGGCCGGCGACTGGGACCGCTGGACCATCGGCCTGTGCAACTACGACGGGATCAACTACGGGCTCTTCTACAGTGACTGGCACCTGGAGAACATCATCAAGCAGCTCATATCCGAGGTGGAGCGGCTCCGGGGGCGGAACATCCTCATCGGGGAGTGCGGTCACGCCTCCAGGGCGGCCCACGACTTCATCCCGACCTTCATGGGCAAGCGGGCCCCGACGGTGATGAACTTCATGGAGTACACGCTCGACTGCCTCCGGACGGGGAAGATCTCCCTCGATCCGGACGTCATCACCGAGCGGGTGACCTACCACGATCCGTGCAACCTCGCCCGCTCGGGCTGGATCGTCGAGCAGCCGCGGGAGATCCTCCGGAGCTTCGTGCGCGACTACGTGGACATGACCCCGAAAGGCGCCGACAACTACTGCTGCGGAGGGGGCGGTGGGCTCGTCTCCATCGACGAGCTGCACGACTTCCGAATGGAAATCGCCGGCAAGATCAAGGCCGAACAGATCGCCCGCACCGGAGCCGACATCGTGGTGGCCCCCTGCGCCAACTGCAAGAAGCAGCTCAAGGAACTCGTGGAGCACTACGAGCTTCCCTGCACGGTCATGGGCCTTCACGACCTAGTGCTGAAGGCCATCGAGATCCCCGGCGGAAAGTCCCCCGCGGAGCGTAAGGAAGAGGCGGCACTCTTCGCCATCTGATTGCGAGGCAGGCATCCGGGAGGGAGGCAAACGGCATGAGCATCGACGAGTGGATCGAGTTCGCCGAGGGTCCTCTCTTCGCCATCACCTTCCTGATCATGGTCCTCGGCCTGGGGCGGCAGATCGTGCTCCAGCTCTACTTCCTCGGAGTGAAGAAGGGCCGCCGCCTGAAGCGCGTCCCATGGAAGGCCGTGACACGGGAAACCCTGGGCTGGGCGGTGCCAGTCCGGCACATCGAGGCCGGCACGGGCCTCTTTTCGACCGCGTCGTACCTCATGCACGTCGGGCTCCTGATCGTGCCCGTTTTCCTCATCGATCACGTGGTCCTCTGGGAGAGCTTCCTGGGCGTCGGCCTGCCCTCCATCGGAAAGGGCGCGGCCGACGTCCTGACCCTGCTCACGATCGCGTGCGGCCTCCTCCTGCTGGGGCTCCGGATCTTCAGGGCCCGGCACCGACTCGTGAGCCGTCCGTCGGACTACGTCCTCTTGCTGCTGGTCCTGCTGCCGTTCCTCTCGGGATACCTGGCCTCACATCCCGCCGTGAACCCATGCCCGTGGAACGTGATGATGCTCACGCACCTGTTGAGCGCGGAGCTCCTCTTCGTGGTGACGCCGTTCACCAAGCTGGCCCACGTGGTCCTGTTCTTCTTCGACCGGATATCGGCGGTCCACTGGCAGCTCAGGCCCGGGGCGGGAGACAGGGTGGCGGAGGCGCTCTACGGGAAGGAGGCGAGGATCTGATGCGGGCGATCCTGGTGGACGTGACCCGGTGCACCGGATGTGAGCGGTGCGTGGACGCCTGCGCCGAGACGAAAGGCATCGACCCGCTGAAGGTGCAGCTCGACCGGCTGATCAGCGGAGACGGCCTGTCGAAGAACCGCCTCCTGAGTGTCCCTCAGGTCGCCACCGGCAGGTTCGCCCGGATGAGCTGCATGCACTGTCTGGAGCCGAGCTGCGTTTCGGCTTGCCTGGTGGGAGGTATCACGAAGACCCCGGATGGGCCGGTCGTCTACGATCCCGAGAAGTGCATCGGCTGCCGGTACTGCATGCTCGCCTGTCCCTTCCACATCCCCCGGTACGAGTGGGGTGAGACGATCCCGTTCATGGTGAAATGCGACATGTGCGCAGACCGGCAAACCCACGGACTCGCGCCGGCGTGTGTCGAGGCCTGCCCCCACGAGGCCCTCCAGTTCGGGGACAGGGACGCCCTGCTGAGGGAGGCACACGAGCTCATCGCCCACGGCCATGGAGCGTATCTGCCCAGGGTCTGGGGAGAGCACGAGCTCGGGGGCACGTCGGTCCTGTACATCTCGGACGTGGACCTGGGTGCCATGGGATGGCCCGGACCGCGCACGGCGCCCATTCCTTCGCTCACCGAGCCCCTCATAGCCAAGACCCCCTTCATCGGACTGAGCGTCGCCGCCGGCCTCCTGGGGATCCACTGGGTCATCCGCAGACGCATGAGGCTGGCGGGAGAGGCCTCGGCCGGCGCGGACGGCCAGGAGCCGATCGGCGTCGGTGACGACGGAATGTCGAATGCGGAGGAGAACCGGTGAATGGTCGCACCCGCGCCCTGAAGGACGTCCTGTGGGTCCTCGCGCTGGCCGGCCTCGTGGCGGGGACCTTCCGGCTGTGGTTCGGCCTGGGAGCCACGACCAACCTCAGCGACGCCGTCCCCTGGGGACTCTGGAAGATCTTGAACATGGTGGCCGGGGTGGCGATCTCGACGAGCGGCTTCACCATGGGCTTCCTGGTCTACGTCCTCGGGTTGGAGCGCTATCGACCGCTCGTGAAGCCCGCCATCCTCGTGGCGTTCCTCGGCTACGGGTGCTCCTGTCTGGCCCTTCTCTTCGACATAGGGCTGCCGTGGCGGTTCTGGCACCCCTTCCTCATGTGGAACGAGCACTCGTTCCTCTTCGAGGTGTTCTGGTGCGTCGCCCTCTACTTCACGGTCACGGCCATCGAGCTGGCGCCCACGATCTTCGAGAAGCTGAACGCCGAGAAGGCCGCCAGGATCTTGCACCGCATTGCGTTCTGGGTGGTCGTCGTCGGGATCTCCCTCTCCTCCCTGCATCACTCGTCCCTGGGCTCCCTCTTCCTGGTGACCCCCCACCGCCTGCATCCCCTGTGGTATTCTCCCCTGCTGCCTCTCCTCTTCATCCTGTCGGCCATGGGGGGAGGGCTCATGTTCCTGGTCCTGGTACGGATCCTCCATGCGCACTGGTACGACCGGAAGGCGGTGTTCGGACCGACGCAGGTGGAGCGCGAGCTGATCCTGATCAGGTCCGCAACCCGGGGCGACCACGCCAGGGCCCGGGAGGTCGGTCGGGACATGCCGATGCTCACCGGGGTGGCGACCATCGCCACAGGGATCCTCGCGGTCTATCTCGCTCTCGAGATCTACCACCTGAGCCACGCCGAGCCCTGGAGGGCCCTGGTGGCGGGTACGTGGGAGAGCTGGCTTTTCGGAGCCGAGCTCCTGGTCACTGCGGTCCTTCCCATCCTGCTCGTCTGGCTACCGGCCGCCCGCTCTTCTCCGGCAGCCTCGACCGTTGCGGCTCTCTCCGCCTCGGCCGGACTTCTGCTGAACCGGGTGGACGTCGGAATCTTCGGGTATATCCGCAGCGCCGGCGAGGTGTACTTCCCCTCTCTCGCCGAGTGGGCCCTTTCCCTGGGGGTGGTAGCAGCGGCCGCGTTGGTGTTCCTCGCGTTCGTGGAGCACACGCCCATCTTCGCACCTCCACCGAAGACGAGAACGGAGAGACCGGCGTTCAAGGTCTCGTTCGACTCCCTCTCCGGGGTATGGCACAGGGCCCTGAGCAGTGGCCCGGAGAGGGCGACGCTCATCGCGGTCCTGGTCGTGCCGTTGGCTTGGGCCTGCATGTACCCCCCCTACTCCAGGACCCATCCGGCCGAGGTTCGCGAGGCGTCGAGGATGGACGTAACCGCCGACCGCCTGCGGCTCGACGGAAACCGAGAGGGAGTACTCACCGAGTTTCCACACGCCGCTTGCCAGGAGCGGTTGGGCGGCGAATCCTCGTGCGAATCGTGCCACCACATGTCGCTCCCGGGTGACACTACGACGCCGTGTACCCGGTGCCATCGCCACATGACCGCGCAGACACTGATCTTCGACCACGCCTATCATATCCAGGCCGTGGCGGACAGCCTGGGCCTGGAGGGGCTCCATGCGTCGAACCACTCCTGCGTGTCGTGTCACGCGGCGGGGTCGGCGAAGACCGCCGCCACGGCCACGCCATGCGTGGAGTGCCACGGGGAGTGGAGGGAGGTGTGCGACGACGGGAGCAAGGACCTGGCGCGTGCGACGAGCTACCTGGAGGCCCTGCACGGAACGTGCTTGGCGTGCCACGAGGAAGAGGCGGAGAAGCAGCACCGGCCGGAGTTGCGGGAGTGCTCCACCTGCCACACGTCCCTGACGCCTCGCGGCATCCCGGTATCGGCGCTCGCTCGTCGACAGTGACCTCGCACCCCCCGAACCGCTGCAACGCTACACTGTCCCCAGGGCATTCCTTGCCTTCCCGCCACCCTGCTCGCACACTCCGGCACAGGGCTGCCCTGGCTTCGAGGAGGGGACCATGAAGGACTGCTCGATCCAGCTCACGCATCGTCCGGGCGATTTCGCCCGTGTCGCCGAGGCGCTCGCGCACCGCGGCGTGAACATCAAGGCGCTCGCGGCTCTCAGCATCGACGGCCACGGGATCGTTCGCATCCTTCCCGACGACATCCGGGGGGCGCGCAGCGCCTTCGAGGCCGCGAACATCCGATTCGAAGAGGGGGAAGTGCACGTGGTCCTGCTCGAGAACGAGCCCGGCGTCCTCGCCGCCGTCGCCAACCGCCTCGGTGACTCAGGAATCAACCTCGAAGCACTCTATACCACGGGGATCACCGACGACCTCGTGGAGGTCGCGCTCGTCTGCGACGACCCCAAGAAGGCCAAGAAGCTGTTGAAGGAGTTCTGATCCGGTCGGGGCGTCCTGGCGTGTCGCCGTGGGCACGTCGATGTCCATGATTGTGACCGGGTCGTAGAAGGCTCGGGTGCCCCACTGAGCCGACGACACCCATCGCCCCCCGGGACGTCGCAAGACCCGGCGGTGTCCACGGCCCACGCGCAGGGCATGGCCACAGTCAAGGTGTCGGACGCCGATCCAAGCGTGAAAACACTCGCCTTGCGGCTCCCGCTCCGGCCGGGCATGGTGGTGCGCGGCTCCCCGGAGTCTCTGAATCGCTCGCCGGTCCGGTGAGACATCGGGATCGTTGCTGCCTCGAGCGTAAGGTGCCTTGAGTACTCCCCCTCGAATCGGACGTGCTCCCCTGGTCGCCCGCCTTGCCATCGCTGCGTACGGATGGCTCGTGGGCAGCCTGTGGTACGCGTATCTCGTTGTGCAGCGTGTGAGCGTGAAGGTGGATTACGTGGGCGTCGAGAGGTTGTCGCCCCATGTGAACTACATCTTCTGCCACTGGCACGAGTTGCTTCCCCTCACATTTCAGGCATCGGCTCCCCGGCTCCATCCTTGTCTCTTGCATCGACCACACGTGTGGATGCAACACCCATCGTGGGGGGTGAGTCCGATTCGTGTAGTCGTACGGCGGATGGGAGTCGAACGGCTCATTCTCGGATCTACGGGACACGGCGGACGGGATGCGGCGGACGAAGTAGTGTCCTACCTCAAACGCGGGTACTCGACGGCCGTGTCGCCTGATGGCCCAAGAGGCCCGGCTCGGGTATTGAAGAAGGGCGTGCTCCACCTGGCCGCGCAGAGCGGCGTTGCCATCATGCCCATGCGGGTGACGGCGTCGCGGTGCGTTCGATCCTGGGCGTGGGACAGGAAGATGCACCCGCTCCCCTTCGCCCGTATTCGCGTGGAGTTCGGGACTCCGCTGAACGTGCGTGAGGAGACCTTCGAGGAATCCGCGGAGGCGTTGGTGCGTGCGTTGGGCTGATGAAGGCGAGGTGGTTCGAAGCTGCGCGCGCAACATGCATGCCCCGACACCGCAGGGTCTGTCAGAACACGCGCGTCACCTTGAGGAACAGTGTGTTCCCCTGCTCGGACACCTCGCCGAAGGCGGCCGTGCCTCGCTGGAAAGCTACCTGTACTGTTCCGAAGGGCGGCGCGTACCGGTAGACGAAGATCGCCTGGAGGTTGCGCCGCTCGATGACCGAGTTGGTCTGGTAGAAGAGCTGCAGATACAGGTCGTTGGTGAAGAACTGGCTGGCGCGGACGACGTGGATCCAGGTGCTTTCTCCTTCTGGGTCGGGGTCGAGGACGAGGCGCTCGAGCTGGTACTCCAGCGAGGCCTGCGCCGTGGGCTTGATGCGCCCGGACGCGGTGAGGAGACGGAAGTCGGAGTCGTAGTTCCTCCCGAACTCCAGGCCCACCGCCGCCGAACGGAACTCCCGCGTGTTGTAGCCGAGCTCGAGCTCGGTGGCACGGTTGCGGAAGTCCTTCTCGAAGCGCTGGAACTCCTCGCTGTGGTCGACGGACAGCGACCACCGGCTGCGCAGCTCGAAGTCCAGCCCCTCGTCCACCCTCCAGCTCCGCAGGGCGGCGTCCTGTCCCCAGTAGACGTTGTAGTTGGACCCGTATTCCACGCGCTCCAGGAAGCCGGTCTCGAACCAGATGGTCTTCTCCAGCGCTGAGTCGAGCTCGCGGCGGTTGTCGTCCCGGACGAATCCCACAGCGTTGACGTTGTCCCCGAAGCGGTCCCCGAGATGCGTGTACCGCACGTGGAAGTGGCCCGTGGGCGAGTCGTACGACGGCCGCAGGAAGTAGCCCCACACCCCCTCGTCGTACGCCCCGAAGCTGCGGATGAGCTGCCCGGTGAAGCCGAAGGTGGAGGAGAAGAAGAGCGTGGCGTCGAGGCCGGCCGATCCCTGAGCGCTCCCCTCCAGGCGCCGCTCCGCCCACGTGGCCGCGACGCTGGAGCGCCCGATGTCGCGCTGCATCCGCCCTACGACGAACAGGGGGTCCGCGGCTCCGGCCACGCCCTGGGCGTCCGCGCCCAGGAACACGAACGTCCACGGACCCTGTTTCCCGACGAGCCGGCCGCCGGCGCGGATGTCGGCGATGCGCCGGGAGTAGAAGGTCTGGATGCGCTGGCGGAAGAGCTCCGAGCCCTCGAGGAAGAAGGGACGCTTTTCGGGCAGGCCCAGCTCGAAGCGCGTCAGGTTCACCTGCTCGCGGTCGGCCTCGATCGTGGCGAAGTCGGGGTTGACGGTCCCGACCAGGGACGTGCCCGGGGTCAGCGCCCAGCGCACGTCGAGCCCGGTGTCCCAGAAGGGGGCCTCCTGCTCCTGGGTGCGTGAGAGCCCGTAGACGATCCCCTGGACCCTTCGGGAGGGCCGCGGGAGGTCGAGCCCGGTGAGCGCCCCCGCCTGTGAGACCCGCAGGGGGTGCTCGAGGGGCCCCGCCCAGAAGGACACCTCGAGCGATCGCCTCCTTCCCCGCCCGAAGTTCACTCCCCAGGTGCGGTCGGGTCCGGCGCGGTAACGCAGGGACGTGAACGGGATGGACAGCTCGGCGGACCAGCCGTCCTCGAGGACCCGAGTCGCCGCGGTCCACTCGGCGTCCCACGCCTTCTCCTCCGTGCGACCGTCGTTGGCCAGGCGCGAGTCGGACTGCGTTCCGAGCGGGTTCACCGCGAACAGGAAGCCGGACTGCCGGTCCTGGTACGTATCGAGGATCACCGCGAAGAAGTCGTCCTGGGCGAGGTCGGCGTCGCGCCTGGTGAGCTGGGCGGTAACGGGCTCGTCGTCCCAGGCGCGCATGGCCACGTAGAGCCGGGTGGAGTCGAAGAGGACGCGAACCTCGGTTCGGTACGCCGACGGGCGACCCCGGTTTGGCTCGTACTGCACCATTTCCGAGACCGGCATGGCCGCCGCCCACCCCTCGTCGTCCAGCCGTCCGTCGATCCGTGGGGGGTGGTCGGTGCGGACGGCGGCGACGTGGAACAGCGTATCGGCCTGTAGGGGGGAGACGGCCATCGCGCCAAGCGGGCCCGCGGTGCCCACGAGGAGCACCGTGACCAGGGCCAAGCCCATGGACTGCAGAGGCCGAACCATCGCGATCTCCCCGGATGCGTGTCCCACGTTCATCTCGAGCTCGTCGGACTGCTTCGGCGGGAGGGCGGCCGGCTAGGTAGAGAGGATCGCCTCGTGTCGGCCGGCTGGCAATCGCGTCCGCCCCTGGCTACCCTCGAACGCACGAAGCGGCCGGGTCAGCCGACCCGACCGCTTCGCATGGGCTTCTTGCCAGAGGCGCCGCCCGGATTGAGCTGCGGGATCGCCGTCGGCGATCCTCGCTCCGCCCTCGAAATGGGCTGGTAGCTCTCCGAATGTCATGGCGCTTCGGGCGTCGAACCTGCGCTTCGGCGGGCGACGCCGCGAACCTCCAGAAACTCACGAAGCGGCCAGGTCACTCGACCTGACCGCTCCGCTTGAACCACCGGATAGAGGCGCCGCCCGGATTCGAACCGGGGATCGAGGATTTGCAGTCCTCTGCCTTACCAACTTGGCTACGGCGCCGACACCGATAGGAAGGGGGGCCGCATCGGGCCCCCGACGCTTGCCCCCCTTACAGAGCGGGAAACCGGACTCGAACCGGCGACCCCAACCTTGGCAAGGTTGTGCTCTACCAACTGAGCTATTCCCGCATTGGATTGTGCGCTTACGAAGGTAGGAAAGGCTCTCGGGGAGGTCAAGCGCCTACGGGCGCAAGGAGATGGCGTGTTCCACGGCGCCTCGGGCACCCTTATGTTTCGCGACGCACGCCCCGTTTTCGGGGGTCGCGCACCTTTGCCGACGATCCGACGACACCATGCCCTGCCGACCCCCCGAGAACATCCCTGCGCGCGTCCTGCGGCTTCCCGCGGCGGGGTGGGCGTGCCTGGCGGCGGGTGTCGTCGTCCTCGTCGGAGCCGGCCGGGGAGCGGCCCAGGTCCTCCCGGGACCGCTCGCGGAGCCTTTCGTCCCGGCCGGACGTGTGCGCGTCGACTTCACCCCCTCCTTCACGACGTGGGACAGCCGATACGGGGCCCACCTCGACAACGGGCTCGTCGTGGACGGTGTCGAGCCCCTGGGTGCCGACCTCTCCGACCCCGAGCGCGTGTTCCCGGGCATCGCCGCGCTGCGGGAGAGCGTGCGCGCCCTGACGGGAGAGAGCGGCTACCTGGTCCGCATCGGCGACACGTACGGTCGCCTCAACCAGGACGTGAAGCGCATCGACACGGGGATCCGCCTCGGGGTCTTCGACTGGCTCACCCTCGGCGTGAACGTCCCCTACGTGAAGACCCGGGCCGCCATCGACCTGGGCTTCGTGCCGGATCCGGCGGCCAACGTGGGCGCGAACCCCAACGCCGACAACCCGGACGCCGTCTCGACGCTCCTGGCCAACCTGGAGCGCTCCGCCGCCGCCGCCGCGGAGCGAGCGGCTTCGCTGTGCGGCGCCGGCGACCCGGGGTGCGCGGACGCTCAGGCGCTCGCCGACCGTGTGAGCTCCTTCCGGACGCTGACGCGCACCGCGTACCTGGCGTCGCCGGTGTTCCCCACGGCCACCTCCTCCGCCGCGGCCACGCTCTCCGCCGTCCTCGCTTCCCTCGACGTCGACCTCACGTCGGCGGGGCTGGAGGGGGTGTCGGCGGCCATGCCCTTCGCGGCTTCGACCCTGGATGCCGAGGGCTTCGCCGGCCTCGCGGAGGATCCGTCCGTCGCCGGCGCACCCCTGAACACGGCCGACGTGGGCCTGTGGACACTGGGGGACGTGGAGGTCACCGCGGCCCTACGCCTGCTCGACGGGGAGGTGCGCGACTCCGCGTCGGTCTCACCTCGCCTCGCCTGGTACCTGTGGGGGGGGGCGCTCGTCCGCTTCGGAACCGGGAAGGTGGACGACCCCGCCGTCGCCTTCGACCTGGGCAGCGGCGACGGGCAGATGGACGTCGAAGGGCGCGTGGACGGGGCGGTACGGGTGGGAGCACACTTCGACCTGCACGGCTCGGCGCGCTATGGGGTGCAGGGATCCGGCACGCTGTACCGCAGGGTGGCGCTGCACGAGCGGGCGTTTCCGCCGGTGGATTCCCGGCGGGTCGTGCGCTGGAAACCGGGCGACTACCTGTTCGTGGAGCTCTCTCCCCGCTGGCATCTGGGCGAAGCGCTCGCGCTCGCGCTCGACGTGCGCCGCTACCACAAGGCCCGGGACGGCTACGAGATCCTGGCGGGCCAGGCGGAGGGGCTCCTGCCGGTGAGCGCGCTCGACCTGGACCACGAGACGGAGGTCACGCTCCAGGAGTTCGCCCTGGGCTTCCGGTATTCGACGCTCGGGCTGTGGAGGGAGGGACGGACGGGTGCTCCACTCGAGCTCGGCGCGCGTGTGATCCGGGCGACGGGCGGTGGCGGCGGCCAGGCACCCAAGAACACCAGGATCGAGTTCAGCGCCAGCGTGTTCCGTCGTCTGTGGGGCCGTCGGTAGCGCCGATTCGCGGCGCCGCCGTGGGCCGATGGGGGGAGCACCCCGGCTAGGCCGGAACCTTCCAGGCCGCGAGCATCTCGCGCGCGTGCTGGCGCGACGTCTTCGACTCGGGATCCCCTCCCAGCATGCGGGAGATCTCCTCGACCCGTCCCTCCCCTTCCAGCAGGCGCACGCCAGCAACGGTGGTGTCCTCGCCCTCCCTCTTCTCCACCAGCAGGTGGGCGTGGGCGCGGCAGGCGAGCTGCGGCAGGTGCGTGACCACGAAGACCTGATGGCGCTCCGAGATCTCGGCGAGCTTCCGGGCGACGGCCATGGCGACGATGCCGCCCACCCCCGCGTCGATCTCGTCGAAGATGAGCACCGGCACGCGGTCCACGTCCGCGAGGATGGACTTGAGCGCGAGCATCACGCGGGACAGCTCGCCCCCGCTCGCCACGCGGGCGAGGGCCATGGGGTCGAATCCCGTGTTGGTGGACACCAGGAACTCCACCGCTTCCGCGCCGTAGGCACCGATCTCGTCCAGGGGGCGCAGCCGGACCTCGAAGGTGGCCGAGGCGAGGCCGACGTCGGGAAGCACCTCCATCATCGCATCCGCCAGCTCTTCGGCACCGCGCGTCCGCAGGGCCGTCATCTCCGCGGCGGCCTCCGTGAGATCGTAGCGCGCGCGCGCGACACCCGCGCGCAGCTCCACCAGATCGTGCTCCGCGTCCTCGAGCTCCGCGAGCTCCGTCCGCACCCTGGCGGCCGTGTCGAGGACGCCGGAAAGATCCGGACCGTACTTCCGCTTCAGGCGGAAGAGCCCGTCCAGGCGCTCGCGGATCTGCTCCAGGCGGGCGGGATCGTGCTCGACGCCCGACGCGTACTCGCCGACGCGCCTCCCCGCGTCGGCCACCGCGTGGTAGGCGTCCTGGGTCAGCTCCGCCAACTCCTCCAGGGCCGGGTCGATGCGGGCCATGCGGGCGAGCTGGCTGCGCGCCTCGGCGATGCGGTCCGCGACCGCGTTCTCTCCCCCGTAGAGCGCGTCGTGGATCGACGCCGCCCCGGAGACCAGCTCTTCGAGATGCGCGTACCGTTCGGCCTCGGCCTCGAGCTCCTCGTCCTCGCCGGGCCTGATCTTCGCGACGTCGATCTCCTGGAGCTGGAAGCGCAGGAACTCGGCCCGCTCCTCCAGCTCGCCCTGGCGCTGCTCCCGCGCCTGCAGGTCGCCCTGGCGCGCGCGCACCGCGGCGTGGGCGGCCGCCACACGGTCCAGAGCCTCCCGTCCGTCCACGTAGGCGTCGAGGATGGCGCGCTGCTCGACCTGGCGCAGGAGGGTCTGGTGCTCGTGCTGTCCGTGCATGTCCACCAGCGCGGAGCCCAGCTCTCCCACCACGCTGGCGGTGGCGGGCGACCCGTTCACCCACGCGCGGTTGCGTCCCTCCGCCGCCACTTCGCGGCGCAGGATGAGCTGGCCGTCCTCCGGCGCGAAGCCGAGCTCGTCCAGTCGGGCCAGGAGCTCCGGCATGTCGCCGACGTCGAAGACCGCCTCGACGGTGGCCCGGTCGGCTCCGGCGCGCACGACGCCGGACGACGCCCGCTCTCCCAGCAGGAGGGAGAGGGCGCCCACGACGATGGACTTGCCCGCGCCCGTCTCGCCCGAGAGCACGTTGAGGCCGGGGCCCAGCGTCAAGCCGAGGTCCTCGACCACGGCGTAATTCCGGATTCGGAGTTCGATGAGCATCATCGTCCAAGGTAGAACCGGACGGCTGCGCCCCTCAATGGTGAAAGACGCCGCGCGCTCTGCCGGTCAGGCCCGTTCCGGGGGCCGGGCCGCCCAATTGAGCTTCCTGCGCATCGTCCCGAAGAACGTCTGTTCCGGCAGGCGGACGAGCTGCACGTCGTGCTCCCCGCGGCCCACGACCACCTCATCGCGCGGGTCCAGCATCCGCGCCACCTGTCCGTCCACGGTGAGCTGCAGCTCGTGCGACGGGTCCAGCGGGCGCACGGTGAGCGAGTCCGTCGCCGGAAGGACCAGCGGGCGCACCGTGAGCGAGTGCGGGCAGATCGCGGTCACCACGATGCACTCGACCTCGGGCACGATGATGGGCCCGCCCGCCGACAGGCTGTAGGCGGTCGAGCCCGTCGGCGTCGCCACGATCACGCCATCGGCCGAGAAGCTCCCGATCTCGGCGCGCTCGGCGTCGCGGCCGACGGTGAGGAGCACCGGCGTGACACGCGCGGCCCCGGGCTTGTGGATCACCACGTCGTTGAGCGCGTAGAGCGCATCGCCCTTTCCGACGCCGACGCCGTACACGCGGGCCTGGAGGGTGAAACGCCGGTCGATCTCGGCTTCTCCGTCCAGGACGCGCGTCAGGCCCACTTCCAGCTCGGCCTCGGCCGTATTGGTGAGGAAGCCGAGCTGCCCCAGGTTCACGCCGAAGAGAGGGACGTCCCGCCCCGCGACCAGGCGGGCGGCGCGCAGCAGCGTCCCGTCGCCACCCAGCGCGACCACCAGGTCCACCGGCTCCTCCTCGAGATCGACGCGTGGCGCGCGCTGTGGGACCTCGCTCGCCCCCTGCCGGTCCAGGAGGACCTCCACGCCCCGCCCCTCGCAGATCTCCAGCAGGCGGGTCATGGCGCCGGGAAGCTCGACGGAGCGGCGGCGGAGCACCACGCCGAGACGGCGGATCGGGCCGGGAAGGCGCTCCCGGCCCTTCGGGACGTTCATCGGACCCCGGTGCCCTCGTGCACGCTCGCCAGCTTGCGGACGCGCTCGGCGATCCCGGCCGCGTCGAGCCCGAGCTCTGCCATGAGGGCGGCGCGCGCTCCGTGCGTGACGAAGTGGTCGGGAATGCCCATGGACGCCATGTGCGGGCGCCGATCGAGCTCGAGCGCGTCCAGCTCCCGGGCCATGGCGGCGCCGAAGCCGTTCGTGATCTGCCCCTCCTCCACGGTGAGGGCCAGCGGATGGCTCCGCATCATCTCCTCGAAGACGTCGGTGTCGAAGGGCTTGAGGAAACGGCAGTTGACAACCGTGCAGCGCACACCTTCGGCGGCCAGCGTTTCGGCCGCCTTCAGCGACGGGAGCACCATCGTGCCCACGGCGAGGATCACGGCGTCCGGCCCGTTGCGCAGGATCTCCCACGTGAAGGGCTGGATCGGTGGGATCTCGGCCAACGGGGGTACCTCGGCGGGGACCGTGTCGCGGGGCCAGCGCACGCTCCAGGGGCCGTCGTGGCGTTCGGTCGCCAGGCGAAGGAGCGCGAGCATCTCGGCGCCGTCCTTCGGCGCCGTCACGGTGATGCCGGGCACGGCGAGCATGTAGGCCATGTCGAGGGTGCCGTGGTGCGTTGGCCCGTCCTCGCCCGCGATGCCCGCCCGGTCCATCCCGAAGATGACCGGCAGGCCCTGGAGCGCGACGTCGTGGACGATGTTGTCGAACGCCCGCTGCAGGAACGTCGAGTAGATGGCCACGATCGGCTTCACGCCGCGTGTCGCGAGGCCAGCCGCGAAGGTGACGCCGTGACCCTCGGCGATGCCGACGTCGAAGTAGCGGTCGGGATGCGCCTTCTGGAATATGTCCGTGCTGGTACCGTCGGGCATGGCGGCGGTGATCGCGACGACGCGCGGGTCGGCGTCCGCGAGCTCGATCAGCCCCTTCCCGAACACCTGCTGATAGCGCGGAAGCCCGCCGCCCTTCTTGGTGCCCTTCCCCGTCATCTTGTCGAAGGGGCCCGATGCGTGCCACGTCCACGGGTCTGCCTCGGCGGGGTCGAAGCCCTTTCCCTTCTGCGTGAGGACGTGGACCAGGATCGGCCCCTTCATCTCCTTCACGCGCGTGAGCGTGTCGACCAGCGCGTCGACGTCGTGGCCGTCCACCGGGCCGACGTAGCGGAGCCCGAGCGCCTCGAAGATGAGCCCGGGCGTCAGGATGTGCTTCACGCTCTCCTCGAGCCGGCCCGCCAGCTCTTCCATCGCCCCGCCGATGCTGGTGGGCGCCCGGTGCAGCACCTCCTTCACCAGGCTGCGCACCTTGTTGTAGGCCGGGTTCGTGATCATCCCGGTCAGGTACTTGTTCATGGCGCCCACGGCCGGCGCGATGGACATGTCGTTGTCGTTCAGGACGACGATGAAGTCCCGGCCGGTGTGGCCGGCGTTATTGAGTGCCTCGTAGGCGAGGCCGCATCCCATCGCGCCGTCTCCGATCACGGCGACGACCTCGAAATGGTCGTCGGTCAGGTCCCGGCCGACGGCCATCCCCCACGCGGCGGAGATCGACGTGGCCGCGTGCCCGGCTCCGAACGCGTCGTACTCCGACTCGTCACGCCGGCAGAACGGCGCCAGGCCGTGGCGCTGGCGGATCGTCGCCAGCTCGTCGTTGCGTCCGGTGAGGATCTTGTGGATGTAGGCCTGGTGGCCCGTGTCCCACACCAGCTGGTCGCGCGGCGTGTCGAAGACGTAATGGAGGGCCACGGTCAACTCGGCGACACCGAGGCTGGCACCGAAATGGCCTCCCTTCTGCGACACGACGTCGATGTGGCGATTGCGGGCCTCGTCCACGACGCGGCGGAGCTCGCTCCGCGGCAACGCGCGCAGGTCCTCGGGAGAATGGATCCGATCCAGCAGGGCCACCCGATCACTCCTTCGCGAGATTCGATGCCAAACACTAAAGATACCCGAGCGCCCGGCGGCGAACACCTACCCCCCGGTTCGTACCCGGGTCCGGCACCCCCCGCCCGGGAGCCTCAGCGCTCGCGCTCCACGACGTAGCGGGCGAGCGCCTCGAGAGCGGGGGCCTCCAGCCCGCCCTCGGCGAGCGCGGCCAGCGCCTCCGCAACCTGGGCTTCGGCGCGACGGCCAGCCTCCTCGACACCGTACAGGCCGACGTAGGTCGATTTCGACAACGCCTCGTCCGACGGGTTCTTGCCCAGGACCGAAGCGGACTGGGTGGCGTCGAGGATGTCGTCGGCGATCTGGAACGCGAGACCGATCGCCCGTCCGTAGCGCAGAAGGGCGGCACACCGTGCCTCGCCGGCCCCGGCGGCCAGAGCGCCCATGTGCAACGAAGCGGCCAGGATCGCACCCGTCTTGCGGCGATGCAGCCCGTCCAGCTCCTCGGCGTCGAGCGACGCTCCCTCCCCCTCGAGGTCCACCCACTGCCCCCCCACCATGCCTCCGGCCCCGGCGGCCTCGGCGAGCGCGCCCACGACTGCCCGAGCCCGCGCCGCGTCGCAGCCCAGGGCGCGTGCGGCCTCCCAGGCCTGCAGGGCGGCCGCGGGGATCAGGGCGGCGCCGGCACGTACGGTGACGTCCTCCCCTCGCACCCGATGCGTGGTGGGGCGTCCGCGCCGGAGCTCGGCATCGTCCATGCACGGAAGGTCGTCGTGCATCAGGGAGTAGGCGTGGACGAGCTCGAGCGATGCCGCCAGGTCGTACGCGGCATCGGTGACCTCGCCGCCGCAGGCCCGGAACGCCGTGACGCACAGCACCGGACGGAGCCGTTTTCCGTCGGAGAGCACGCCGTGCTCCATGGCGCCGTGGACGTCGGCGTCCACGAGCCCGTCGAGGCTCGCCACGGCACGACCGAGCGCGGCCCCGACCGAGCCCGCCTCGGCCGCGAGGTAGGCATCCAGATCGAATACGACCCGGCTCAACGGTCCCGCTCCTCCGACTCCGCTTCCTCCTCCTGGAACGGCCGCGTCCGCCCTCCAGAGAGGAGCTCTTCGACTCTCAGCTCGGTGCGAGAGAGGACGGCTTCCGCCTCCCGGACGAGCGTCACACCCTCCTCGAAGAGCGCGAGCGCCCGTTCCAGGTCGACCTCGTCGGACTCGAGCTGGCCCATGATCGCCTCCAGGCGACGGAGCCGCCCTTCCA
>Ga0307424_1000504_pt1 | contig 20740 bp, 20 predicted proteins | sample SalMarWE160320MG_FD_202157 | JGI IMG/M metagenome (GOLD analysis project Ga0307424, IMG submission 202157) | Salt marsh sediment microbial communities from the Plum Island Ecosystem LTER, Massachusetts, United States - WE1603-20 | ecosystem: Environmental > Aquatic > Marine > Intertidal zone >... | reverse complement strand
TTAGGGCCTTCCTGCGTTTTCGGGTGCGTCCCCATCCCCCCCGACACCCGGGCACCTTGAAGGCCCACTTTTTGTTGCCGTACACGGCCTTGACAGGTAGTAGTGGTGGTGTTAGACACGAATGCTTGTTTGGCTCGCGGCCTGTGGCCGGGTGTGTTCATTGACAAAGAGTGCAAGCTTCCCCGATGGGGATGCTCGACTGACCTGGAGAGATGGCCGAGAGGCTGAAGGCGCTGGTTTGCTAAACCAGTGAACGCGTAAAGTGTTCCGAGGGTTCGAATCCCTCTCTCTCCGTATTCTGCGCCCATAGCTCAGCTGGATAGAGCGTCGGACTACGAATCCGAAGGCCAGAGGTTCGAATCCTCTTGGGCGCGTAGGACCGCGATGGCGAACGAAACCGATCAAGCATGGATGCAAGAAGCACTGGATGAGGCCGCTCGTGCCTTTGAGGCGGCCGAGGTTCCGGTCGGTGCCGTGGTCGTGTTCGATGGTCGAGTGGTCGGTCGGGGAGGAAATCGCAAGGAAAGCGAACGGGATCCAACTGCGCATGCCGAGATGATTGCCATTCGGCAAGCATCCGCCAAACTTGATCGCTGGCGGCTTTGGGGTTGCACGCTTTATGTTACACTCGAACCGTGCCCCATGTGTATTGGTGCCATGTTGTCTGCCCGTATCGATCGGCTGGTGTTCGGATGCCGGGATCCGAAAGCAGGAGCTGTGCTGAGCCTCTTCGAGCTAGCTGCCGATAGCAGACTTAACCACCTAATCGAGGTGAGAGAGGGTATTGGTGCCGAGCGGGCGGCCGAACTGTTGAGATCGTTCTTCCGTTTGCGGCGGGGCGAAAGTGAGATGCGTTAATGTGGAGAGATGGCCGAGCGGCTGAAGGCGCCTGCCTCGAAAGCAGGTGTACCCTTTGGGTACCGGGGGTTCGAATCCCTCTCTCTCCGTTGCCGGCCAAGTGATTTTTGAGATCGGGTGTGGAGTCTTGAATGGAGAGATGCCCGAGAGGCCGAAGGGGCGCGATTGGAAATCGTGTGTGCCGTGAGGTACCGAGGGTTCGAATCCCTCTCTCTCCGTTAGTATTACGTTTTGGGACGGCCGGGTCCTGTACAACGGCGGGTTGCGAACTCCGTCAGGCCCGGAAGGGAGCAGCGGTAGCATCATTGTCCGTGTGATGCAGGGTTGCCTGGCCGTCCCTCTTGATTATCCGGGGCATACATGTCTTACCTCGTGCTGGCTAGAAAATGGCGCCCGTCGACCTTCGATGAGGTAGTAGGTCAAGAAGGAGTGATCCGTACACTACGCAACGCCATTCGAACAGACCGTGTTGCTCACGCCTACTTGTTTTGCGGCGCTCGCGGCGTAGGCAAGACGTCAGTGGCGCGCCTACTGGCCAAAGCACTCAACTGTGAACAGGGTCCGACCTCCGATCCTGACAATAGCTGCGGAATCTGCCGCGAGATTACGAGCGGCAATTCCCCCGACGTGTTCGAGATCGACGGAGCATCGAATACGGGCGTCGATGACGTGCGCAGCCTGCGAGAGAACTCGCGTTACTTGCCGGCCAGGAGTCGCTTCAAAATATACATCATCGACGAGGTGCACATGCTTTCGACCAGCGCCTTCAACGCGTTGCTGAAGACGCTGGAGGAACCGCCGGAGCATGTCAAATTCGTTTTCGCTACCACGGAACCGCACAAGATTCCGCTTACCGTTCTTTCTCGTTGCCAGCGATTCGATTTCAAGCGCATTCCTTCCGGCATCATTCTCGATCGCCTGCAGAAGATCTTGAGCGCCGAAGGCGCCGTTGTCGATGACGAAGGCTTGCGGATAATTTCCCGTGAAGCTGCAGGCTCGATGCGTGATGCCTTAAGCCTGACTGATCAAGTATTGGCTTTCGCGGGAGACAAGATTGAGGCTGAACAGGTCTACGCCGCACTGGGGCTGGCCCGCAGTCAGCTGTTTGCAACGGTAGTTGATTGCGTGATCGAGCAGCGCTCGGACGACTTGATGCACCTGGTAGAGGAACTCTTCGACGAGGGGCACGACCTGAAGAGATTTCTCGAAGGACTGCTTTGGCACGTTCGCAACCTGATTCTCTACCGCTCGCTTGAAAATCCCGCTTCGCTGGTAGATGCACTGGAAGATGAGCGTGTCGTATTGCGCACTCAGGCGGGCAAGGCAGAAGTATTGCGCTGGCACCAGCTTTTCGATGTCCTTGTGCGGGCGCTTTCGGAGTTATCGCGAAGCCCTTACCCTCGCCTGACGCTCGAAACAGCTTTACTGCGGCTTTCCGCCGTAGAACCACTGGTGGAGATCGGCAGTTTGGTGGAGCGCGTGGCGGAGCTTTCACGAGAAATCGAAGCCGGAAATGGACGGGCCGATGTGGCCGGCGGGCAAGGACGTGGAGGAGGCGCTGGCCACTCGGAGAAGCCGGTGAGGCCGGCGTTCACTCCTCCTGCAAGAAAGGCTCCCGCGAACGCCAACAGAGAGAAGAAGTCTTCACCGCCGCCAAGAACACAGCCCGTCGAGCCAACTTCTGAGCAACCCATGCTCGACAGGGACGATTTTCCAAAGGAATGGCAAAAACTGGTGGCCATGGTATCAAGGCGCCGGCCCTCGTTGGGCTCGATGCTGAATCACGCTTATCCAATCGAAGTTACTCCCGAACAAGTGCGTATTGCGCTCGAGCCTGGTTCCTTTTTCGCCGACCAGATGAAAGCCGAACGTAACAGACGCGAACTCGAGAAATACTGCCGGGAACTATTCGGCCAGGAAACTCGCCTGCTAGTGGAAGACCACCGGACCGACCAGGGCGTGACGCTGGCACAGGCACTGGAAGATGACAGGCAGGCCAGGGTGGACGAGCAGCGCAGCCAGGCCCTGTCGCATCCGATGGTCAGAGAGGCGATAAAAATTTTCGGGGCCGAAGTTGCACAAGTGAAGACGAAGGAAGAGAGGAATTCATGAGTATTCCCGGACTGCAGGACATGCTAAGCCAAGCCCAGGCTTTTTCGGAGCAATTCACCCGGATGCGCGAGGAACTCGCGCGCCGGATAGTGGAGGCAAGTTCCGGCGGGGGTATGGTCAAGGTGCGGGCGGATGGTCGAGGCCGGATACTGGCGATTGAGATTGAGCGTCAGGTCGTGGATCCCGACGAGGTCGAGATGCTGCAAGACCTGATCACGGCGGCCGTCAATCAGGCATTGAATGCGGCCAAGGAAATGGCGGCCGAGGCCAGCAAATCGCTTACAGGCGGGTTTCAAATTCCCGGGCTGGACACACTGTTTTCCTGAGGTTGCAGACTAGGCACTTGAGATGGCTGATGTAATCGACCGGATGAGCACGCTTTTACGCCAGTTGCCGGCGGTTGGCGAGAAGACCGCCCAGCGACTCATTTTCCACATTCTGGCAGCACCGCCGGAGTACGGCCGGGCATTGGCCCGCACCGTCGAAGACCTGATCGAACGTGTTCGTCCTTGCCGGTTATGCGGTAACCTCAGCGAGCAGAATCCTTGCCGCATTTGCGCGGATCCCAGGCGGGACAAGACATCGATCTGCGTCGTCGAAAAAGTGCAAGATCTTATGGCAATCGAAAACAGCCATGAGTACCATGGATTCTACCACGTTCTCGGTGGCCTGCTTAGTCCTCTGGACGGCAAGGGCCCGGAGCAGATAGGAATAGAAGCGCTAATCAAGAGATTGCCGGGAAGCGTCAAGGAGTTGATTATCGCTACCAGTTCGAGCGTTGAGGGAGAAGCGACAGCGCTTTATCTCAAAAAACGTATCGAACCGTTCGGCCTGCGTATCAGCCGCATCGCCTCTGGAATTCCGGTTGGTGGCGAGTTGGAGTACGTCGGCAGCGGTACGCTTGGCCGCGCTTTGGCCGGCAGGCGAGAGATGTAATGCATCCACTGTTGGATGAGATATTTTCGAGACAAGTACGTTCGCTTTTTTGGATTTACTCGGTGATAGCCCTGCTCTTGCTGGGGTTGTGCGGGGTATGTGTGATTGTCAGCGCACCGTCCGCCTGGTTGAGATCACCGTATTTGCCGTTTGCGGAAGCGGGCCTGGGCCTGTTGGCCGTTTTGCTGCTCGGGGCGGCCGTGCCGCTCGCGCGGCGGCGCCTGCTGGATCCCGGGCGTGTCAAGCGGGCCGGACCAGGGATGCTTAGCGCTTGGGGCTTGCCTGCGGAAGTCGATCCGGTCCTGGGCCGCCAGGCAGTCTTTCTGACCCGCTATACTGCAGGCTGCGTGATAAGCTGGGGACTGGCCGCCTCGGTCGGGTTGTACGGCCTCGTGGTTCGCATGCTGGGCGCTTCGACCATAGTGACCGGCGGCTTTCTGGCGGCAGCCGTCTTCGTGTACGCACTGCTTCCGCCGGTCGCAAAGGGCTTGAGAAGAACCCTCGCGGAACTGGAATGATCTATTCCAGGGGAACCAGAGCGAAAGAAAGATCTTTTTGCTCGGGGCAGATAAAATCCATTCTCTCGAATTCAACCAGGGGAGCCGTGCAGGTCACGGCGTCGGATGATTTGTTTTCAAATACGGTCTTGATGACCACGATGGCTCCGGATGCCGAGCGCGAGTCGCGAATCTCGATCGACTTTACACCCAGCCCGGTCAGATCCTGCTTGTAGTCTACATCGCAATCCTTGGTGATATTGAAATTGATTTGCCACCTGGAGTGATCTTGTTTTTGGGTGCGCACCAGTTCGTAGCGCTTTCCGTTGAAATTATCAAAAGATATTCCCGAGCAGTCAGCAATCTGTTTCTCACCCAAGGCTAAAAATACGCAAGCAGGTTGGCACAGGGCCAGGCTGACGGCAGACATAAAGGTCCATGAACGTAATTTCATGTCTGCTGATCTCCATCGTCGAACTCGGCCTCGATGATCTTTTCGGGCTCTGGTTCGAGCAACCTGTCTATTTTTTCCATTGCCCTACGATCACCGACCATGCGGAACGCCTCGCGGGCGAACTGGAGTTTGCCGAGTTCGAGCGCCCGATCTCCGATCTGCTTCCATTCATCTTCTCCGGCGGCTTCTCCGCTGGCCTTGACGGACTGGCGCAGCAGGAAGACGTCTCCTTCCTCAATGGATATCTTGCGGATCGTCGCCAGGCCCTCGAGATCTTCGGCTTTTTTGAAAAAATCAATTGCGTCGCACAGCCAGCCCTCCTCGAGAAAACGCCGACCCAGACGACTCAGCTCGCCGGGCTTTGATTCATTTGCGTGGAGCAGGGATTGCTTGAGCTTGTAATGCGGCAGATCCGCACTTTTGTTCATTAGGTCTCCCTCCAAATACAATTGCCAGAGATAATACACCGTGAACATCGGCCGATCAACCGATGACCAGAACTCCAAAGTCGGCTATGCTGCGCCTGATATGTCACAAGACGCCATAAAGGTTCTCGGAGCGATCAAGCGCTTTGGAAGCACGACCGCCGTGAACGGGCTCGATCTCGAAATAGCGCGCGGCACCTTTTACGGCCTGCTGGGTCCCAACGGCGCAGGCAAATCGACCACGGTCGGCATGTTGACAGGAACCCTGCGCCCGACGGCCGGGCGAATCGAGCTGTTGGGAAAGAAACTCGATCCGGACGATCCCTGGTTCAAGGCGCGCATGGGAGTAGTGGCCGAAGAGGCCGCCCTGTTCTCGAGGCTGCGCGGGCACGAGCAGCTTGTCTTTTCCGGAATGATGTACGGACTCGCGCGCGAAGAGGCCGCCCGGCGCGCGCTTGCGCTTTTAGGTCTTGTCAACCTGGAGCGCGACGCCGACACGCTGATTGCCGATTATTCGCGCGGCATGCGCAAGAAGCTGGCCATTGCTTGCGCTCTAATTCATTCTCCAGAGTTGCTTTTTTTCGACGAACCCTTCGAGGGCGTCGACGCCATGAGCGCAGAGACAATTCGCCGCGTTCTGTCGGGGTTGTGCGAGAGGGGGGCTACCGTGTTGCTGACCACCCACATCCTCGAGGTGGCCGAGAAACTGGTCACGCAGGTAGGCATCATCGACCACGGCAAGCTGGTTTACCAGGCCGACATGCTGCAGCTCAAATCCGACGGAGAGTCGCTGAGTAATGTCTTCAACCGGGTCGTGGGTTACGAGGGAGACACGCGAGAACTGCCTGACTGGCTCGGCGGAGGGCGGGCGAGTGACTGAACGGCGGTCGCCGGGATTGCTTGCGACAATCGGCCTCTTGACCGGGTTGCGCTTCAGGTTGTTCGTAAGGCGCCTTACCGGGCGCGGTCTTGTGGGCACTTTCGTGGCGCTGCTTTTCGCTCTCGGGATATCGCTTGGGCTGGGGGTCGGCGCCTATCTCTTGTTTGGGGCGCTGCCTCAGATCGCCTCTAGCCCGGTCTGGATGGCTTTCGCTTTGAGCATGTTCACCTTCCTGGTGAGTCTCTTTTGGGTCATCTGGCCGGTGATCGCCGCGCAGGTCGACGAGGCTTACGAGTTGGGGCGTTTCTTTTGCTACCCGGTGCGCCCTGTGCGTCTGTATCTGGTCCAGACGCTGGCTGCGCTTTTCGAGCCTTCGGTGTTGTTCTTCTACCCGGCCCTGATCGGTGCAGGCGTCGGTCTTTCTCAGACGCTTGCGCCCGGCTGGATGGCGACGCTGGGACTAATGAGCGCCTATGTCTTGATGAACGTGGCCTGCGGCCGCTGTCTGCAAAACTTGTTTCTCAACCTGATGACCTCCAGGCGCTCGGGTGAATTCTTGTTCGCCGGCTTTCTGGTGTTTCTGGGACTTGCGGCATTCATTCCTCCGGTCGATGCCTCATGGCTGTTCGGGCGCCTTTCTGCATTCGGCTCGACCCCACAGGACATGGCTTTGCTGGTCAACACAGCCCGGGCGCTTGGAAGCACGCCGCCGGGCTGGCTGGCGGTGGGCCTGGCGGCGGCCCGGGCCGCGGAGCCGCGAGCGTTGTACTCCTGTGCGGCGCTTATGTTATCAGTGGGCGGTGCGGCTTGGCTGTTTGGATTATGGCTGCTGAAACGCTTCTATCGCGGTGGCAGGGGCTTAAGGCTGCTGCCGTCGCGCGCCCGGAGAATGGATCCCAACTCCTGGACGGGCGCCGGAGTCAGGCCATCGTTTATTTCGGACACTCTCTGGGCGGTTTTTATAAAGGAACTTCGCACCCTGTTCCGCAATCCCAAGGCCCGGCTGCTTTTTGCCGTGCCGTTCTTTCTGTTGATTCTGCTGAAAGTGATAGGCGCGCCGCAGTTGTTTCTCTACCTGTGGGGTGACGCCTGGTTCGCGGTGCTGCTTGCGGTGCTGGGTTTCTATGTTTTAGCCGTGCTTTCCGGGCAGTTCTTCTCCAACGGCTTCGGATACGACGGCTATGGTGTCCGACAAGTGTTCCTCTTGCCCGCGAGTCTGCGGCACTGGCTCATCGGCCGTAACCTGGCTCATGGCCTTCTGGCATTGGTGCAGTTTGTCGGACTGGGTATCTTGTTATTTCTCTTCGTCCCCGACGCCCCGCGGCATGGAATGGCTTTGCCCTGCCTGGCGTTTCCGTTTGGGCTATTGGTCGCCCTGGGCACCGGCAATCTGTTGTCGATAAATAACCCGCGCAGATTCCATTTCGACCTCTCACGGCGCGATCGCCCGGTGGGTGCGAGCTTCGCCTGGATGCTGGTTGCGCTGGGCGCCTGCGTGGTGCTGGTGATGACCGCCATAGGAATTTCGGGCGGCTCTTTAGTGCTCTTGTGGCTGACCATGGCCGCTCTTTTGCCTGTGGGATTATTTTTCTACCTGTTCGTGCTGCCGCGAGCACAGCGTCGACTGTCGGCCGAGCGGGAAAGAATCATCGAGGCCATTACTGTTGGCTGAGAGCGGGCAAGCAAGCGCATGTCTCCCTGTATTCCGCCACAAGGCGCTCGATCACCTCGGCACAACTGGGCAGGTCGTCTATCATCCCGGCCACCTGCCCGATCTCGAGCACGCCCTGTTCGAGGTCGCCTGCGAACATGCCCAGGCGCGGGCGGCCTTCTCCCAGCATGGACAGCAACTCGTTCTCCGAGGCCCCGCGGGCCTCGGCCTCTTGCAGCTTCTCGCGGAACGAGTTTTCCAGCATGCGCATCGGCGAGAGTTTTTTCAAAACAGCCAGAGTGGCCGTGGCCCCGGCTTCCAGACAGCGCCGCTTGAAGTCGGGGTGGGCGGAGCTTTCCTTCGTCAGCGCGAAGCGCGTTCCAATTTGCACTCCGGTGGCTCCGAGAGCGAAAGCGGCCGCCATCTGCCTGCCGTCGGCTATTCCACCGGCGGCAATGACCGGTATGGAAACTCGGTCTGCTACCTGAGTGACGAGCACCATGCTGGTCAGTTCCTCGTGACTCAAGTGCCCGCCGGCCTCGAAGCCCTCGGCTACTACGCCGTCGACGCCGGCCCGCTCGCACTTTTGCGCCTGGACCGGCGTGCTTACCACGTGTAGCACTATCGATCCGTTGTCCTTGAAGCGCGTGGTGTATCTTGCGGGTGAGCCGGCCGAGATGAAGACTACCGGAACCTTTTCATCAAGGGCTACTTCTGCCAATCCCTGTGCCTGTGCGAAAGTCAGCGGGATGTTCACTCCAAACGGTTTGTCGGTGGCGGCGCGCAGCTTGCCGATGTGCTCGGCGAAAAGATCGGAGTCCATCGAGCCGCCGCCGATTACTCCCAGGCCACCGGCCATGGAAACAGCGGCGGCCAACTTGGCGCCCGAGCACCAGGCCATGCCGCCCTGTATGATCGGATAGCGTATTCCCAACAGATCGGCTATTGTCTCTGCGGCCATGCCGCCTCCCGACGATATTAATTACTCGAGCATTTTGTAACACTGCCGGCTAATTGACAAGCAACCTGCATGTGCATACTTTGTTTTCGATGAACATTACGATGCAAACCCTGTTGCAGGTCTTGCTCGAGGCCTCCGGGATCAGTCTGTTCGTGTTTTTGATGATGGTGGTGGTGGATTACTTTAACATCCTCACCCGTGGGCGACTTACGACGATACTGCAGGGACGGGGGAACAGGCAGTACTTGGTATCGAGCTTGTTGGGTGTCGTACCCGGTTGCCTGGGGGCTTTCCTGTCGGTGACCTTGTATATCCGCGGCATGCTCGGGCTGGGAGCCATGGTGGGCTGCTTCGTTGCCTCCTCGGGTGACGCGGCCTTTGTCATGTTGGCGAAGTTTCCGCGCACGGCCTTGGCTCTGTTCGCCATCTTGTTCTTTGTTGGAGTGGTTTACGGCTGGCTGGTGGACAAACTGGCCGGTCGCCTGGGTATTGTCGCCTGTGCCGAGTGCCGAGAACAGATGCATCACATGGACGAGATCGACTGCCGGGTGTGGCCTCAGCCTGGCATGGCTTGGCCACTTTTACGCACGAGCCCATCGCGAGCGGTGTATCTCGCGGTCATGCTAGCCGCGGTCGGGTCGGTAATCGCAGGCCTGGTTGGCCCGGATGAGTGGAACTGGGTACGAATAGCAATATTGTTGTTGCTCGGAGTCGGCCTGTTCGTGATTTCCACGGTGCCGGATCACTACCTGGCGGAACACATTGTCGAGCATATCACCAGAAAGCATCTGCCGCGGATCTTCGCCTGGACGCTTGGCACTTTGCTGCTGCTTGCATTGCTTGGTCAGTTTGTGGATCTTAGGCAGGTCGTCTCGGGCCACATGGCCTGGGTGCTCGTGGTTGCCGCACTGGTTGGCTTGATTCCCGACTCGGGTCCGCACCTGCTGTTCGTCTTCCTGTTCGCCGATGGAGCTGTGCCCTTCTCGGTCCTGCTCACCAGCGCCATAGTCCAGGATGGGCACGGTATGTTGCCGTTGCTTTCGGTCAGCGTGCGCGACTCGCTGACGATCAAGGCTTTCAATCTGGTGCTGGGACTGGCACTGGGCTTTTTATTGTTGGGGTTGGGCTACTGAGTTATTTCCCAGCTTTCTTGCGAGTCTTCCGGCGGGTTTTCTTGGGAGTTTTCACGGATACCGTTTTGGAAAGGCGGGTCGCGGGGACGGATGCTTTTTCGGCCCGCGAGATGGCGCCGGCCGTTTCCTGTACCGCCTCTATGCCGAACACACGAGCCAAGAAACCCGCCTTATTTCGCGGCGCTGCCCGCACTCGCGTGGCCGAGTCGGCCCGCAGTATGATGGCATCCTCGCCGAAAACCGCTTGATGGGGATCGATCTCGACGACTCGCTTCTCCGATAAACTGATCTCGCTCACTTGCCAGTCGGGACCGATCTCGACGTCTACCAGCGAGCCGAGAATCTTGCCACTCTTGGTTGCCACCTGCATGCCCATCATGTCCTTCAGGCTGCGGCCGACCGGGTTCTTTGCCTTGCAAGCGCCGGCCCGGGTGACGAAGATTACGTTTTCTCCCACTTTCTCGATATCGCGCACATCCACCCAACTCTCCTGGCCACCGAAGCCCGACTCCTTGATCTGCATGCCCGAAACGCGCTTCTTTCCCGGGTTGAGAAAAATCTTCTGCACCAGGCCCATGGCTCGGCCCTCGGAAAGAGCCACCACCTGCATCCCACGAATTTCCTGAAGTTGTCTGAACATGATACCCCTCCTTTGGGATCGAGCAAGTCAAGAGCGTTTGCTTTATTTACGCCGCGCGCGCTTTTTTCCTCCCGCGGCGGGCTTGCGTTTCTTTGCCGGCGGGCTTTTCTTGACTGCGGCTGCCGGTTCTTCCGGGCTGAAGACCCGGGACAGAAAACCGCCGCCGGTTGCCGCTTTGCCGCGACGTACCTGATCGTAGGCGCCCTTCTGCAGCAGGATGGTGTCTTCTCCCAGAACAGCGTCCTTGGTCAGATCCACCTCGCCGCCGTTGTCCAGGGCAAGCGCTACAACATCCCAGTCGTCGGTATCGACGACCACGTCATCAAGCGCACCCAGGCGCTTGCCGTCCAGCGAGGTAACCGGAAGGCCCAGCATATCCCTGACATCGCGTCCGGCCGGTGCGTCTTCGTGCTGGGACTTCTTGGCGTCCAGGAAGACGACGTCTTCTCCGACCCGCAGGATGTCTGCGACCTTGGCCCAGCGCTCCTTGGCCAGGCCGCGGGCCTTGAATACCAGCCCGAGCGCTGTCTTGTGTCTGGAGTCGATTTGCAGCCTTTTCACGGATCCCAGCAGCTTGCCTTCTTTTTCCGCCAGGACCTCCATTCCCTTGAGCGATGAAAATCTGAAGCGCACGGTTATACCTCACATTGGTTGAGAGTTATCCTCTTATCACCTAAGGTTTACCGGCTGTCAAGGACCGCTGGAAGACCCGGCGTAGAGCGTGATAGTCGCCTTTTTGTAAAAAATTTGCCCGTCCGATTTACGAGTGGCTTTGATCATCAGTGTTTGTTCCCAGCGGCTTCCGTCATCGGCTGGCAGCGATTGGGGATCGCCGCCGTCATCCAGGCTGAATGCCGCCTGCCAGGATTTGTCGTCCACACCGTCGTCGTCGGTAACTTCGGCCACGCTTACATTGCAGTCATCGATGGTCGTACCAGCCAACTCAATCGAATTTATCAGGAAAGTGGGAGTCTGCTGTCCGCCGTCCTCGGGATAGATCGTGCCCGTGCAGCCCATAGACAGAAGGGACGCTGCAAGCGCCAAGAGAAAAAGACTCCAACCCGTCTTCATCCACTTCTCCATTCTAGGGTTCCAGATACAAGTGACTGTAAGTCGCGCCCGTTTGCTTGTCGGTAATTTGCAGAACTTCGGGCACCAAGTCTCCCTCATCAACCTTGACAATAAAGAGCCGATTTTGCAAGTCGCTGGCCCTCAAGATGGCCGTGAAATATCCTGGGTCGGTCGACCATTCGGGAAATTCCCACTCAGTCATTCCCTGGGGCAGACGGAACTCGGATGTCTGCCGGAAGTCGTCGCTGGATGTCGTATAGGAGAATATACGCACGTAGTCGTGGGGTATCACCAGGCACATCAAGCGGGCGCTATCGTCGGGCGCCATCGATCCATTGCAAGTCTGGTGATCGGCGACGGCGCCGCTTAGCAGGAAGAATTTTTCAGTGGGATAATCTTTCTGGTTGGCAAGGTCATAGGCCCACAAGTTCTCGTAAACCTGACCCAGCCAGCCGAGTTCCTTGTCGGGGCCGGCGTCCATGGCCCGGGAACACAGCTCGACCGGATCTCCCAAGGGAGTGACGCCGCCAGGGGTCAGTTCGAGCCTGTATGTTTTTCCGTCTGCGCCGTTTTCGCTCTTGTCTGACCAGTCGCAGTAGACAATGGATTCTTCTCCGCTGCTGAAGTTGAAATAACCCACGTCGCCCGCGGCGACTTGCCCTGCTGAGCTGCCGTCGAGCGTGCTTACAAAAATGTTCTTTGGCCCGTTGGGCCGGCCCTGGCTGTAAACCACCCGTGTGCCGTCCGGGGAGATCAGCGGGTTGACCGAATCCAGAGATCCGGAAAGCGTTTGTACCTCTGGATTCTGTACGCGGAAGTCGAGAACCTTGACTGCGCCGCCGGCGTCCACCCAAACCAGGACACCCGAACGTCCGCCGACGAAAGCGCGTAGGTCCTCCGCCGAAACCAGCAGGCCGTCGATCGGGGGCTGGGCGTCTTTGATCTCCAGGCTAAACAGGCGCTGTATGGATGCGTCGTCACTCTCGATTGTCTGGTTCGTTATCTCGACGCCGGGAGCAAGATCGATTTGCGCTTCGAACGTGCCGTCGGCCGATACCGGAAATGTTTTCCCGCCCAGGTGAACCTGGGAGACGGTGCCTGCCCCGGCCGAAACCTTGCCCGAGATTTTCAGGCTGCTCAGCTCGAGGTCGCCGGAGGCAACCTGCTTGGGCTCGATACTGAACAGCCCGGATACATCCTGCACGTCTCCCGAGGGTGTGCGCGCTCTGACCTCGGCCATCTCGCTCTGCGCATCGGGAACAGTCCACTGAAAATCGCCCCAGGCGGGATCGCCGAGAGTGAGAGTGCTGATGGGCAAGTAATTCGAGCCTCCATCGAGCGAGTACTCCAGAACCACCGTCTCGACATCTGTGGCGTTCCAGCTGATAGACTGCGTATCGCCGCCGGTCAAACTGTCTCCCGCCTGTGGAGTCAGCAAGTCGATTATCGGGTTGCCCGCGACCACAATGGTAAACAGGTTCGATTCGGCTTTTACGCTGCTGTCGAAGTAGCCATGGATCAAGATCCGGGCCTGATCGGTACCCTCGTTTGGTATCTGCCAGGTGTAGTCGCCCCAGTCGGGATCCGCATCTGACAGCGAGGGGACGATCTCAGAGTAGTTTGCGCCGCCGTCAGCCGAGAAACGAATTGTGACGTCGGAAAGGTTCTCGGTCGTCCAGCGGATGTGTCCGCTGCCGCCTGCCTGCCACGATTCTCCGCCGGCCGGCGACAGGATGGTGATCGAGGGCTGGTTATTGGCGCTGAACTGGACTGACGTCGAGCCCTGGTTGCCGGATGTATCGGTGGCCCGGGCGGTGATGGTATGCGGTCCGTCGGAGAGCGCCAGTTGGTAAATGGTGTAGCTCCAGGCATCCGTGCCCACGGCCATGTCCCAGGCGCCGCCGTCTAAGCTGATTTCCACCCGGGATACGGCCACGTTATCGGTGGCCGTGCCCGAGACGGCCACATCGCCGCTAAGTACGGCCCCATCTGTCGGGCTGTCTATGACTACAACTGGATCTTGATCGTCTGTGGAGCCTTCGAGAATTTCGATACCCGCCTCAAAGGCGTCGTTGCCCTGGTCTTTCTCGGCCACGATCTGCAGGCCGTCGCCGTCCGTCACCTCGATCGGAAATTCCCTCACCAACGCCTTGCCGCCTCCACCCGCGGCGGCCGTGATGCTGAAATCGTCTAGCACCCGAACGCCCTCGATGGTGTAGTCCATGGCCCGCCCGCTCGCCCCGACAGCGTCGTAGAAGTGAAGCCGAACGGTGTAGCTGCCGTTGGGTACGGGAAACGAGTAGGAATGATCGTAATGCACGCAGGTCAGATAGACGTCGGCCGGGGCTGCGTTGGGCTGGCCGTTGATATCCACGGATCCTGTGAAATCGTATTCTTCACCGCCGCTGCGAAAGACGTCCTCGTCAGCCCAACCGGCGACCAGCGGCGTACCATCTCCGCAGTTTATGGCCGCCGGCAGCGAGAACGAGACGACGCTCAGCGAGACCTGACGGGTGACCGGCCCTCCAGGTCCATCGGCGGTCAAAGTGTAAGTCGTATCGGCCGCTGGAGAGACATCCCGCGAGCCGTCGGCCGCCACCGTGCCGATGCCCTGATTTATCGACACCGTGCTGGTGTTGGTCGTCTGCCAGGCGAGTGTCGCGCTGGCGCCCTGGACGATCTGGTTCGGAGTCACGCTGAACGAGTCGATGCTCACCTGGTTGCTCGTTCCGGGATCGACCCAGACATCGGGGAAGAATTCGGCCTGCGAGTTGTTGGTCACCTTTACCCAGTCGGTCACCTGGCTGAAGCCGGTATCCAGCTTGCCGAGGTAGATCTCGATCTGCGTCCCGCCGGCCCCGATGTTGTTGTCGCCCATGGTGCCGTTGCTGTAAGGGCCGGTAATGGCCAGAAAACGAGGGTTGTTCGACATCTTGGGATGATAGATCTCCCAGCCGTCGATGCCCGGGGCCGAGTGCAGATCCAGAAGGCGCATGGTTCCCACTGGCCAGTCCCAGACCTGCCAGCCCCTGTGCGGACCGTCGAAGACTCCAACCCGGTAGCTGGTGTCTGGCGTGATCGTGGTCCAGCAGCCGGTAGTGTAGTAGCCGCTGTCCGGAATGTAGATTGTTCCCCCTCCGGAACCGTCGTAGGCCGGCACGCTCGCGCCGCACTGCGGCCATGGCCAAGAACTTGCAATACGGGCACCGTCCGATGAGATCGACATCCAGTAGGCGTTGGTGTCGCTATCGTCCCAAACCAGTTCGATCTCGCCGGTATTGTCCAGGTTGACGCGCTTGACGGGCAATGGATTGTTGTCTCCGTCGCCACCCTCCTGGAAATAGACCCACTCCTTGGAGCTTGCAGAATCGAACCAGACGGCACCGGCGAAACCGGAAGCCAGTTGGCGGATGCCGCTGCCGTCCCAGCCGCAGACGAACACCTTGCGTTCAACGCGGTCAGAGTAAACGATCCGGCTTCCGTCGTGCGTAAGCAGGGGCTTAGTGTAGTCGTCCAGGCTGTTCTGTATTGTCCGGATGGCATCGTCGTCGGTGTCGTAGCCCATCAGCCTGAAAACATTGGCGCCGCCGAAGACGTTGTCGCCGGCAGGCGTAGTATCACGCTGCCAGACGATCTTGACCCGCTTGTCGCCGCTGAGTTGCAGGATGGTTCCGCTGATGCCGGCTTGTCCCCAGCAGCGCGAGAAGAAACACATAAGCAAGAATGCACAAATACTTCAGGGATGCGGGCAATTCGGATCTCCCTTCAATGAAATAAAGATACCATTTTTCGGCCCGCTGCGAAAGAGAGGATCTTTGACTCTGGAATCGGCGGCGGCTTAATGATACAAAACATGCTCGTTCGTCAATTTCTCTGGGCACGGGAGTTATCGGGTGAGCTTGCATGTGCTGGTATCCGGGGCGTCGGGCACGGTTGGCGCCAGGTTGGTTCGCGGGCTTGTCGAACGGGGGCACAGAGTCCGGGCGCTGGTTCTGCCAGACGATCCTTTTATTTCGCGGCTCGACGGCGCAGAGTGCGAGATCGTCAGCGGCGACATTACCCGGCCGAACTCGTTAGCCGGGATATTTGACGGTATTGACACCGTATACCACCTGGCCGCGGTTATCTTGAGTCGCGACCCCGGGGCCTACCAGCTTGTCAACATCGGAGGCACCCGCAACATGCTGGCCGGAGCCGGCGAGGCCGGGGTTGGACACTTCATCTATATCTCTTCCGCATCGGTGGTTTATCCGCGCACTACTCCCTACTCACGCTCGAAGCGCGAGTGCGAGCGCCTGGTGTCCGCCAACGGCCGAATGAGTTACACGATCGTTCGCCCGACATTGGTGTACGACAGGGAAGGAGGACAGGAATTTGCGCTGTTTTTAGACTACCTGATGAAGTTTCCGGTGGTGCCCTTTGTCGGATGCGGGCGGGCCCTGAAGAACCCGGTCTATCTGGACGATTTGATGGATGGTTTGTTGAAGTTGGCCGGATGCCGGTTCGCTTACGGCAAGACCTACGCATTTTGCGGCGGTGAGGAGATCAGCATGCTCGATCTCGCTCGCCTGATGCTGGAACAACGAGGAAAGAGCCGGCGCTTCGTTCCTCTTCCCGTACCGTTTTGCAGACTGGCCGCCCGGGCATTGCAGTCTTTGGCCAAAGGCCATCCATTCAGCCCGAGCGCAATCGCGGGGATTACCCAAAATGCGAATCTCGATTGCTCCGAGGCCCGTCAGGATCTAGGCTATGATCCAGTTGGCGTGCGTGAGGGATTCAAACGTTGTTTCGGTTAAGAACCAGACGTCGGGAGATACAAGCATGAAAAACACCTTAAAGTTATTAGTTCTGGCGACATGCCTGTTCATTTGCGGCTGTGCCGCGTTGGGAGGGCGTCCGGGCGCTGGTTCAAAGGCGACGATCGATGACGAATCCCGGACAGCCATGACCCGTATCGGGCAGAAGCTCAAGGGCTTGATTGTCTGGTCTAGTTCGCGGGCCGGCAACCATAACCTGTTCACAATGAATCCGGACGGTTCGGATCAAAAGATGATAACCCATGGAGAGACGGTTGACTGGTTCCCGCGCTTCTCTCCGGACGGAAAGCGAATCCTGTTCTGCCGCAGCAAGAAGGGCTGGGTTTACGAGCGCGACGCCAATATGAACTTCAAGTGGGATCTTTTCACGGTCCCGGCCGAGGGCGGTGAGCCTGTTAAAGTCGCCGAGGACGCCTGCTGGGGAACCTGGACGGGCCCGCAGGAAATCCTGCTGAGCCGCAACACGAAAGTGTTCAGAAAAAACATCGAAAGCGGCAAGGAGGAATTGCTCGTGGACAGCAAGGCCGTGCCGGCCCTGGGCGGAGCGGAATTGCAGCAGCCGCAGCTTTCACCGGACGGTAAATGCCTGGCCGTGACACTGCGCGGAGCCATGCGCCAGACCGGCGTTTTTGATCTGCAAAACAAGACCTGGGTGCACACCGGCGAGGGTTGCCAGGTCAACTGGAATCCGAAGGGCGGCCGCATCTTCTGGGTCAACCCGTCCGGCAACGGCGGCAGCGAAGTGTTCAGTATTACGCTGGAAGGCTGCAAGCCGGCCCGCGAGTATACCTACGACGAGATGCGCTACATGGATATTCCCGGTCGGCGTTCACACGAGTACTTTCCCAAGATGAGCGCAGACGGCAAGTGGCTGGTATGGGCGGCCACCCGGCGGGGACACGATCACGACATCGCCGACTATGAGATTTATATCTGGGAGATTGGCCGGCCGGCCTCCGAGGCCACCCGGCTGACGTTCCACTCTGGCAATGATCGTTGGCCAGATATATTCATCTTTGGCTCCTGAGGGGAAAACTTGGCGGAACGCATGCAGCTAATCAAGGGGAAAAAGATCTCTCTGCGTAGCCTGCCCTGGCTGATGACGCTTGCTACGCTGCTTGCGCTTTCGACCTTGATCTGCGTGCCGCTGGTAGATCGTGTGATCTCCAGTGGACAGGCATCGGCGCTGGTGGAAGAAGTCAGCGAAACGGTCGGCGGGCTCTCAGGCCGCGAAGCTTTGATCGCCTCGAAGGCGGACTACCGGCCGGCCTGGCTGCTGAGTTTCGACGATCAGCAGCCGGTCCTTGCCAGTTGGGGCAACGTCGGCGGTTGCGGGGTGAGCGGGGCGACGGCCACGGCCGGGGGCTTCAAGTGGATCGGCCGCGGTGTCAGCGGCGGCCTGGTCGACGTGCAATGCATTGCCAGCCGCAACACCTATCTTGACGGCGCCAGCTCGTTGTCTTTCAGCACCCGTTTGGGAACCAATCTCGGTTACAAGTGGTCGGTGGCGGCAACGGTTCCATTCATCTACAACCAGGAGGATGTAGACTCCTTCGGTGTCGAGAAGCGGGCCTACCTGCCCGGTTTCGGCGACCTGAGCTTCGAGGCTACCCGCAAGCTGGGCATCACTAACGCCCATAGCTTGACTTTGGCCCTGACCGCTCCAACCGGCGCCCATGACGCCGTTCGCAAGGGTGTTATCCTGCCGCAGCGCCAACAACTTGGTTCGGGAGTCATGGGGGCTTCGCTGACCTACGAGTACACCCGCGACTTTGACTGGGGCCTGATGATCTTCGGCGGCACGCTCGGTTGGGGAGGCTGGGAGAACAGTGTCGGCGATTTTCGCGCGCCCAGCCTTAGTGGTTACGTCTATGCGGGATACATGCTGGGACCGTTTGTGCCCTCGGCGGGTCTGACAGTCACCGGACGGTTCATGACGGATCGCGAACGCAACGTGGATGTGATGAATGTCCGCGAAATGTTTTCGATAAACCCTACCCTGGGGATCGAGTGGTCGTCGGATTATCTGGCGTTGATGCTGTCGCTCTCGACGCCGCTCTCGTTCCAGCGCATGGATAGCTGGACAATAGGCCTGGGTTTGCAAACCTCCCTGTTCTGATCAAACAGGTCTCTTATGCAAAGTGACAGCCAGAAGAATGTCTGCGTTCTGGGCGGTGGCGGGTTTCTTGGCTCGCACCTGGTAGATGCTCTCTGCACCCAAACCGATTTTCGGGTGCAGGCCGTCGACACTGTCTTTGACAAGCTGACGGTCGAATCACCGCGCCTTACGCTTACTCGCGCCGATATTACAACGGGGGGCGTTCTGGACGAGGTTGTCGAGAACAACGATGTCATGATCTCGACCACGGCCTTGTGCAATCCCTCACAGTACAATACCAGGCCCCTGGATGTTATCCGCGAGAGTTACGACCATCTGGTGCCACTTGTCGACCTGTGCGTCGAGCGCGGCCGCTGGCTGGTACATTTTTCAACCTGCGAAGTCTACGGCAAGCCGCTGTTTGAAAAAAGCGCAGAGATACGACCGATGCAGGAGGATCAAACTTCTTTGTTGCTGGGGCCGATCGGCAAGGAGCGCTGGAGCTACGCCTGTGCCAAGCAGTTGCTCGAGAGGCTGATCTGGGCATATGGCAGGCACCACGATCTGCGCTTTAGTATAATCCGACCATTCAACGTGATCGGTCCACGAATGGATTTCATTCAGGGATTGGACGGCGAGGGCCTGCCGCGGGTGCTGGCTTGCTTTATTGGTGCCTTGCTCGTTGGTGAACCGTTGAAGCTGGTGAATGGCGGCATGCAGCGGCGCAGCTTTATCTACGTGGAAGATTTTGTGGACGGGGTAATCGCTGTTCTGCAAAACCCGTCACGTTGCCAGGGCGAGATCATCAATCTCGGCAATCCAAATAACGACGTCAGCATCGCGGAATTAGCAGCGAAGATGATAGCCGTCTTTGACGATCTTTGCGGAAAACGGAACGGGTTTGGAGTCGAGAGCGTGGCTGCCTGCGAGTTCTACGGGCCTGGATATGACGACTGTGATCATCGCGTTCCCGATATAGGCAAGGCGGAGAGATTGGTCGGCTTCAAGCCGCGGACCGGGCTCGACGAAATGTTGCCCATTATCATTAAAGACTACTTGGCTCGCTATGGGAACGTGTCTGAGGTCCACGAGGTAACTCGATGAAGATCTCCGTGGTCATCCCTGCTTACAACGCCGGGCGAACGCTGACCGGTGTGATAGAGCGCATCCCTGCGGATCTCTTTGCCAAGCTCGATCGAATCTGGATCGTAAACGACGGCAGTCTCGACGACACAGCCGAGCAGGCCGACTCTTTAGCCGTCCTGCATCAGGTCGTTCGTGTAATTCACCTGGAACGCAACAGAGGTTACGGGGGCGCCATGAAGCGCGCTCTCGATGCCGCTTTGGAGAACGGCATCGAAGCAGTCGCTTGCTTGCACGCGGACGGGCAATACGCGCCGGAGTCGTTGCCCGAACTGCTTGAAGTGAGAGATAGGCGCAATCTTGACATTCTGCAAGGATCACGCCTGGCCCAGGGGACGGCGCTCAGCGGGGGCATGCCGTTATACAAGTACGTTGCCGGGCAGGCGCTGGTCTTGATCGAGAACATGGTTTTCGATCTTGGCCTGACCGATTACCACAGCGGCTACATGATCTATGGCCGCCGGGCGCTGAAACAAATTCCTTACAATCGTCTTAGTGACGGTTTTGAATTCGATCTCGAGATGATCGCCAGTGCCCGGGCGCGCGGACTGGCCGTCGGTGAATGGCCCATACCGACCCGCTATGCCGACGAGAGATCATACCTTAATCCCGTAGGCTACGGGATTAAAGTGCTGAGTGTGCTTTGGGGATACCGGAGAGGAAAATATGACGGATCGACTTTCACTGATTGACGGCAAGCTCCCGTGGTTGCCAATCGCGGCTGTGCTGTTTTTTGTTGCAGGCTGTGGGCCGCATCGTTTTCCTTGGCCGCTTCAGGCCGGCCAGAAAACGGTCGCGGACCAGGCGGACCAGGTAATAACGCTTAACCAGGGTTACGACAGACTGCGATCGCGCGTATTAGTGCGTAAGATCTTACGCCCGACCCGGGCCAATCTCGACTACGCCGCCTATCATGCCAACGTGATTACCCTCAACCCGGAACCGAAGCAGGATCTTCCGCCGGCCGCGGGGATACCAACGGCTGAGAAACTCTTCGATGGAGTTCTGGTGGCCGGCTCCATTGTCTCCTCGATCGAAAAGACACAGCTCAGCGAGGCCGAGCG
>Ga0307424_1000503_pt1 | contig 20761 bp, 16 predicted proteins | sample SalMarWE160320MG_FD_202157 | JGI IMG/M metagenome (GOLD analysis project Ga0307424, IMG submission 202157) | Salt marsh sediment microbial communities from the Plum Island Ecosystem LTER, Massachusetts, United States - WE1603-20 | ecosystem: Environmental > Aquatic > Marine > Intertidal zone >... | reverse complement strand
GCTCGGATCCGAACCCAAGTATTACCGGTGGGGTGGAGGCTCGATCACGACCGACCAGTGGAAAGCCTACGGTCAAGACCCCCACTCAACCTGGAAATAGAGGAAAGCAGCGCTTACGTCCAGCGGTGGATGAACGCGCTGATTGACTGCTCCGAGTAGAAATGGGACACAGTGCGGTGCCGATAAATGGACTCGCAGGCGGAGCGGTCGAGGTGGAGGTTGTCGCGAATCCATCGGTACGCAGAGGCTCCGTTCTTGTCTGTTCGCACGTTGGAGTCGACGAGCTCGATGGGGGAGGGGAGCCCGAGGAACTCGGAGATGGCGAGTCCGCCCGCCTGTGAGAGATCCTCGAGGCGGAGCATGACAAGCTGAACGGCACCACGGGAGTAGGTCGACCAACCCCTATCCTTGTCGAAAACTCGAGAAAGCACATCGATACCGAACGTGGCCTTCAACTCGGTGTCAAACCAGGTGAAGAAGTACTGGTATGTGCCCACATTCTCGAGGCGGCTCCGGACTAGTTCCAGAGTCTCAGGAACGTGGTGCGAACTCGGTCCGGGGCCGAGGACCTCTCGAATCTGGAGCAGGTCCGGATTCTGAAAGAGATTCGAGAACTCGCGGGCAATGGGATCGCGAACTAGCGAGATGATCCTGCACCCGTCGGCTGTCAAGTGGCGGAGACGGTGGCGTAGGGCTGTGCCGACCGCAAGGTGATATGGGTACAGTCCCATGCTCTGGTGGTGCTCTCTGCTACGCAGCACTGCCTCAGAGAGGAAGTGGACGGAGAGGGTCCGATTGGCGAGTCCGGCGGTGCGCAATGAGGCCCTGACCGTTGAAGAGCCGACTTTCCCCATCTGGTAGATCAGGATTGGTGGATCTGGCTGCGAGAGGGCTCGTCGAACTTCGCGACTGGCGCGAACTCGCTGGACGAGGTTCTTGGTGTTGCGTTCGACCTTCAGCATCGAATCGAGGATGTGACCACAGCCATGCCAACAGCCTAGACTCGCATGCGCTGGCCCGTCCCTAGGAGACGGGTCGCTGAAGCCGACGGTAGCCTTCGGCTCGAGTCTACGTCTTGGGTGGTGACAGGATGCCAACTGCCAGCAGCAGGGTACACCCGCGAGGATCCATGGCACCCATCCTGGTGACCGGATCGCATCGATCTGGCACCACGTGGGTCGGACGGATGCTCGCCCACTCACCAGGTGTCGGCTATATCGGCGAGCCATTCAGCCTGACCACCCCTCCAGGGATATGCCGAGCAACGCCCCTTCCCTACTGGTACACGTACGTGTCTGCCGAGAATCAGCGCTTGTATCGTGGCGCGCTGCAGGACACCCTGCGGTTCAGGTACGACTTCAGGGGTGCGATTCGGGCCCGGCCGGGGCTCCGTCGGGCTGCTCGAAACCTGATCGATGCAGCGAATTTCACCGCCTGTCGTATCAGACGGTGTCGTCCGCTCATGAAGGACCCCCTCGCGTTGTTCTCCGCACCGTGGTTGGAGCAGTCGTTCGGGATGGAGATCGTGGTGATGATTCGACATCCCGCAGCGTTCGTCGCGAGTCTGAAGGTAAAGGACTGGGAATTCCCCTTCGACCACCTCTCGGCCCAGCCGGCGCTCCTCGATGGACCACTGGAGCCGTTCAGAGACGAGATCATGTCGATGGCCAGCGTGCCGAAGGATCTCGGCGAGCAGGCGATCCTTCTCTGGAGGATCATCCACTGGATGATTGACGACTACCGCCGCCAACACCGAAACTGGCACTTCGTCCGACTCGAGGACCTGGCGGTCGATCCTGTCGCTGGATTCTCGGAGGTGTTCAGGGCACTCGACCTCGACTTCACTCCACGTGTGGAAGCGGCGATTCGGGCCTCGAGTGAGGGCCCCAGGATGGGGGAGCACGGGCCGGTTCGAGGCATAGTTCGTGACAGCAGGGCGAGCGTTCGAACCTGGAAGACTCGGCTCAGCACGGAGGAGATCGATCGGATCCGTGAAGCAACCGCCGACGTTGCCTCCACATTCTATGGGGAAGGCGACTGGTGAAGGGGCGACGTGCGCGAAGCCTAGAACGATCCACTGACGGGCGTCTGAGTCGATTTCGTCACTGACCGGTTGTGACTGGTCCCGTGTAGCTCTTGAAAAACGTGTCGGATCACTGGCGCCGTTTCAGTCGACCAACCAGGCGATCGAGCAGAACGCCGACGGCCAATCCATGCGTAATCTCGCCGTTGAGCATCTCGGTCAGTCGGCGACGGCTGACCCCTCGCATTCTTCCGAACGATGACGACCCACCGAGGTGGAAAAAGGCGCCTTGGTTCGAAAGATCGAGATTGAGAGCTTCGGGTTGGAGCAGCAGGGGAAAACTCGCCGATGGCGCCCTAGACGGTCGGCTCGAGAGCAGCCAAGGACTTGTGACCTGTTCCGGCGCCTTTCCACCACGCAGATCGACGGTGACGTCGTTGGGTATGAGACCGGGCCACCTTCTGGCGAGCACTTCGGGCATCGGTTCGAACCAGGCGTCGTAGCGGACTGCCCGTTCGGACCATGGCGAGAAGCGCCAAGATCGGGGGCCGTCCGCGAGTGGGGTGATCAGGTTCGTCGTCACGCTTCCGAAGTGCTCACCTGCGTCACCGCAGTTCGTTGTCAGCGATCTGGATGGGAATACGAAGTACCGATCCGTGTCGATGAGATAGGAGAGGAAGGCTCGTTTCCACGATGAGCTTCGGGGCCATTTGGCAGCCTTGCGTGGCAACCGGCCATCGGCGATCTCGGCTGTGGCGTTCAGCCACTCGCGAAAACCTCGCCACTGAGTCTCGGTCCAGACCTGACCCCACGATGAAGGCGTCTGCATGAAGAACGTGTCGTATCCCTCGTCGAGGGGGTGAAATGCAAGTCGCTGGTACTCATCGAGGCGGTACGCATAGAGGGAGATGCCGGCGATGGCTTCCTCGGCCGCATAGAAGGCCGACGCGGCCACTGAGAAGGCGTATGCATGCGGAGACACGTAGAGGTCGTCTTCCAACATCACGATGGTCCCGAATTCGGCGGTCAGGTCTCCACAAGCGAGGACATGGTCCCGAAGCCCCATGCGGTCCTTCCGGGCGATGATCTGCTTCTCGCCGAAGGGCCACACTGCTCGACGTGCCACATCCATCGTTGCCTCTACAGACCCATCGACACTGACAACGAGTGGAACGTCCGTGCCTGAAGGCATGAGGAGTCGGCTAAGGCTTCCGAGAAGACGGCTGAGAGCGGCAGGACGGTCATGTGCCACCACGACGATCGCGGGCTCTGGCACCTCCGAGTGACGCTCCTCGACATGGTGAGCGGGTTTGTCTTGTGCGGCAGTCGGGTCGTTCTTGTCGGCGCGCGCCTTCTTCACCTGGTCGTTCACGCCAGCGCTCCGCTGATGAGCGAGCCGACGTAGTTCTCAAATGAATGGGAGGAAGCAATGAAGCGAGGCCCGTCAGCTAGCGCGGCACGCTCGAGCTGTTCGATGTCGTCGATAGCGGACTTGATCCCCTCTGCTAGTGCCTCCGGATCCGTGGACTCCACGGTGACGGCTCCGGTGTATCCGTCAGGAAGCTGGGACGCCAAAGCGGATGTAGTCACGATTGGCCTTCCGTGGCCGAGAGCTTCGAGCAGCACGCCAGACGCGCCTCCGTGGTCGCGAAATCTCCCTTCGTAGGGAAGCACGATGAGTGTCGCCCGTTCGTAATGGGCTGCCAATTCCTCCATGGCGACGAACCTGTCTATCCACTTGACTCGCGAAGTATCGCACCGTGTCTCGAGCTTCGTACGAACGCCTGGATTCTGTGATCCGACGACTGTCAGAGTGATGCGGGGAGGAAGCCACGAGAGTGCATCGATCAGGTGGGGCAGTCCCTTTTCTGCTCGAGCCTGGCCGACGAATAGCAGCTCGATACCTCGAGTCGTGTCTCTCGGTAGCAGCGGCGTCGACATCATCCGAATCGGGTAGCCCACAAGGCGGAGATCACTGTTCGGAATGAAGTCCCTGATCGTCTCGAATGCGTGCCGGGTGTGCACGATGAGGGTGTCACCCTGCTCCATCCAGGATCGGAGGCGGTAGCGTGCCAATGTCGTGCGCATCCTCTCCGCTGGGGATTTCCCTGGATCGGACCGGTACTGATGAGCGTGGTGTAGTACGTGCACGGTTCTTGGGATGCGATCCACGGCACGCGGCCATGTCCAGATGGCCTTGTCAAGATAGAGATCGGCGACGATGTCGATTCCCTGGTGTTCGCACCACGTGATGACCCGTCGTACGGTGTTGCGTCCGGCGCGGACTTCCCGATGCCGAGTGACGAGTACCCGCATCGAATGCAGATGATCCACAGAGGAGATCGGCGCGGGGGAAGCAACGAACGTCTCGAAACCCAGTTGTTGTGCGGCTGATGCAAGACCACTGAGATATGCGGTGTGATGCCCACCTGGAACGTCGTCGAAGAGGCAGAGTTTCACTGACCGGCCCTGGTGGTGGCAATGAGGGCGAGCCGTATCGGTCGATGCCGTATCCGGACCGGGACAGATGCGGATCTAGATGGCGCCTGTTGATCCCATGGTGTGCGGAGCCACTTCAACACGGAGCGGGCTGCTACGTCCAGATCAGTCCTCGATGGACAGGGCCAACAAGCATCGAGAGCGTGTTGACGGTCGACCGGACTGCGATGGCGTGGACGTTCAACAAAATGCATCCTGGGCTCAGCATTGCAGGAAACCGTCCCCTGGCCAAGGGATCTGGGGTGTCAGCTGTTGGTTTGCTCAGGGGCATCCAGATCGGCTCACCCACTCCCGTACGTCCACCTAAACGCTGCTGTGAAGAAACGGTGGGTTTCGTAGGAGGTCGTCAAACACAGCTGTCACGGCGATTCGACGACTCTCAATGACGGCCATCTGGTTCGTGTCGCGGATCGTTGCCAAACGGTAGGCAGCGACGATCGTTCTGTTGCCGATGGTCTGGTTCAGCGTCCGGACAGGACCGACCTGCGGTTGGAAGGCGTGCTGGCCGTTCAAGCCCTCGGGTTCAGAGTACGGCACTCCAACTCGGGGGCTCCAGGGGCGAGGGAGTTGCCGTTGCCCCCGCGAAGTCTGTGGTGGGGGATCCTGACGCTCGAATCCTGCGAGGCATGGACCAAGTCTGCGGCGGGTGGTCTGGTCGATCCAACTGACAGCGGTAGCGGCCGGCCAATGGTCGCGACGATGTCAGAAGCGTTACTGACTGGTTCCCAACGCAATCCTGAAGCCACTACCTCGGCGATCGTGCCCCCAGCGCCAGGCGCAACCGAGCCCAGGTTCTCATGTAGTGAAGAACGAAGACGGCCAATCCGTACTTGGCTCTGTCACGGCGCTTGGCGAGCCTCCTGTCGGTCAACGACCGATAGGTCGATGGAACAGGGGGCACGAGACTGCGCAGGACACTCGCAACCGTGTCCTGGGGCACGTCGATACCGTTTCGATTGAGGTCTCGCATTCCGGCAAGATCTCTCATGATCTTGAGTCCGCGCTGGCGGAGCGTATGGCGCGCCGGATGTACGACGACCAAGTCTGGACCGTATGCAAGAGAGAAACCGGCAGCAGTTGCGCGCCGGCCGAACTCCCAGTCGCCGGCCGACATGACAGAGTCGAGGAAGGGGCCGACCGTGTCGAACACCTCCTTGCGGACGAACAGGTTGGCAGTCACACCGAACCTATGCTGAGTGACATATGTCTCCTGCGGGAATGCATTGAGCATCTCGTACAGCTCGGCAGCGGTCGGTCTTTCCGGATTCGCTGGAACCACTTCCACCTTGCCCGCGACGAGGGCAATGTCTTCGTGACGGGCGAGGTACTCCGATCCGTGTCCGATCCAAGAGGCATCAGGGATGCAGTCCGCGTCGGTGAAGGCGAGGATCTGCCCGCGAGCCTCCTTAATGGCGCGGTTTCGAGCAGCGTACGGACCGGGTGTGGGCTCTTGGAGTACGAGTACATGGGGAAGAGCAGCGACCGCTTTCCGGATGTCTTGGTCGGACCCGTTGTCAACGACCAGGATCTCGACTGAATCGTCGTGGCCAACTTGTTGGGAAATCGCCTCCAGGCACACAATCAAATGATCGAGGTCGTTGTAGACGGGGACTATCACAGAGAGACTCACGGACACTCGGATGGTCCTTTGCGGGATTGGTTCTCGTGCACCCTAGCGACCGCAACTCATGAGAGGGAGGGTCTCGCTGGGGGATGAGTGATTGGAGGTCTCATCATCTCGCGCTGTGTTCATGGCGAGTGAACGTCGGTGGGGGAATGGGTAGTCGCGTGTTTGGATCTGGTCATCTGACATCGCACCGATTGCCTCGGATGCTGGTGGTCACTTCGGGTCTTCCCGTCGTACGAGGCTGCTCATAGCGAAGGTTACGTCGCCCCCAAGTTGACGCCATCGCTTCCGCGGAAACCGAGCGAGTTCCATCATGCATCTGGCCCTCTCAGATCGGTCCACTGGAGAGCGATTGATTGCTTGCACGTACTCCCAAAGCAGACGCCACTCGGGAAAGGCGAAGCGGGTGACCTTCGAGGGATCGACCCAAGGGATCCTTTCCCTACTCGTCTTGTACTTCTTGCCATACCTTTCAGAGTGCTGTCGGAATCCAAAGAGATTCTCAGGTACCTCGACGAAAGGGCCATGCAGGGCAAGCTCAGCAAGGAGGACTCTGTCGCTGCCGACATAGCGACCCATCAGGCCCGTTGCCGCGAGCACTCGGGCGTCTATCAGGCCGAACACCGGGAGCCAGAGAGCGGCCTGGTCGACGAACACCCGGAAGCGTTCATGGGGGGTAGGTCGATCGAGGCCGGACTGGCTTATCAACTCCCCCCTGGCGACGTACTTGTCAGGGGCGGTCTCATGCCCGGTCTCGTCGATTTGGTACATACGGGTGTGAGCGAGCACAGCGGTGGGATTCTGCTTGAGGGCCTGTAGCGTCTGTTCAAGGAACGTGGGTCTCAGAACGTCGTCGTGAGCCTGCCACTTGAACAGCTTGCCCCTGGCAGCCGCAAAAACGCGGTCGAAGTTCCAAGTGGCGCCGTGATTGACCGATGAACGAAGGACCTTGATTCGTGAATCTCGAGCAGCAAACGACTCGCAGAGAGCGAGAGTCCCGTCGGTCGAAGCATTGTCCGAGATCAGAAGTTCGAAGTCCTCGAAGGTCTGGTCGAGGATCGAGCCGATCGCTTCCTTCAGGAATTCTTCGCCGTTGTAGACCGGCAATCCGATCGAGACCCTGGGTCGACGTTCGGCTGCTGTCATTGCGTCAGAACCTCTCCTCCTTCTTCGTGGACAACTGCCGCGGTAGCAGCGATCGCGAAGCGGAGTACAGCCTAGTTCTGCTGGACATCGTCGCGTTGATGCGGTTGATGACGACCTGCCCTGGGTCGTGGCGTCGGGTAACCGCGGCCGCATGTGTCCATCTCGTGTCTGCGGAACATTCAACCCGACCAACTCGAGGAGGTGGCCCCAGCACTCGCGCCAGCAATCGTCTCGAAACAGGACTGCGAGGCCGACGCGATGTCACTCACCGAACGTGACCGTAGACCCCTCGACCGATGTGGAGGAACCGCTCTAGGGGAGTGAATGGCAACTGGTAGGAAGCGCCCTTTCGATCGGAAGACCACCGAACGCCGACGGCCAATCCAGGTTCCTTTTCGCGCTGTCGAGAACTCAGGCCGCGGCTCGAACACGCAACCAACCATCAGACGCCGACTCAGCCGTCCGGCATCCTGACATCCGCTACAGTCCGGCCTCCGAGAAACGTTCGATCACGTGGGGAACCGGCAAGGGCGTAAGGCCGCGCGGAAACAGGCCGGGAGTCCAGAGGGTGCCCGCCACACGCTCAGCGACTCCAAGCGCACGCTGCTTCAGGCAGTAGGAAGGGAAGATGGCTGAGCGCCTCCGGACATACAGACGGAGTGTTGACGTTGGCGACGCCGAAGCGATGTGGCCCCGCGAGCTGGCCGGTAGGTTCGACGAATCAGAATTGGTCGGCCAGTTTCGTCTCTCGGAATTCAAGAGTCAGATCCCGACAGGCTGGCGACGGGAGATACTCGGTGCCTGGCATTTGGTGCACGATGCTGCACTGCCGGTGATGCGCATCATCGCCCACGGAGCCCCAGTGGGATGGATCTTGGGGCACCCGGTCAGTGGCAGAGGAACTCTGCTTGAAGCCGACCTTGAATTGGATGCTCAGGGCAGAATGGTCGGGGTGGACTTTGTCGAGGACCTTCTGGATGACTTCGCGGGTCGATTCGTGGCCATCATCGTCGGGCTCGACGCTCCCCGGATCTATCTCGATGCGGCAGGTTCCATGGGTGTGGTGTTTAGCGCCAATCAGCGAGTCGCGGCATCGTCGGTGTTTCTGATCCCATACGTTGGAGCTGGAGACGACCGGATAGCGTTTGTCAGAGGTAGGGGTGCGCTTGCCCATCCCCCCCATCTCTACTTCGGTCTGACAATTCGTAATTCGGTTGATTGGTTGTTGCCCAGCTACTTCCTGAACCTATCGACATGGCAGGCTGTTCGTCACTGGCCGCGAGGGGGAGTCACTTTCACGACCGAGGTTGGGCAGACCGTCGAGTTCGTCGCAGAAAGGCTTTCCAGAAGCATCAGAGCTGTTGTGGAGACCGGCCTTACTCAGATGTCCTTGACCGCGGGGATGGACACTCGGGTTCTCATTGCGTGCGCTCGAGACCTTATTGCCGACATCGACTTTGTTACCTATGTCCACTCTGATCGAGTTGCCCATCTCGATGTTGCGGTTGCTCGCCAGATCGCTCGAAGGATGGGACTTCGACATCGTGTGATCCGCAGACAGTCAGTATCCGACCGGGACGTCGCGAGGTTTCTGTACCGAACTGGGGGAGTCGGGGCGACAGTTCCCCGCACTCAAGAGATCATCAACGCGGTGAGCCGAGTGGACAAAGCCATGTCGCATATTGCCGGTACCGCTGGAGAGATGAATCGCTTGCCCTCACTGGTCTCATTCGACGACGAATCTGAGCGTCTTACGATCTCGAGGTTGCTCGAACTGCGGAACCAACCGGCGTACCCGGAGGTCGTGGAGCGCGGTGCTCGCTGGCTCGATGAGTTGCCGGTAGACAACCCGTACACTGTCTTCGATCTCCGCGTGCTCGAAATGCGGTACGGAGGTTGGAATGGCTTTCACTCCTACGCGCATGTCGGCACGGCCAGGTTCTTCTCGTACCCTTTTGTCGATCGGCGTGTCATAGAAGCGCTAGTCAGCCTTCCTGTCGCATACCGTCGGCAGCTGGGAGTTGTGAAAGACATCATCTTGTCACGATGGCCGGAGCTTCTCGAGATCCCCTTCGATCATGCGACATCTGGTCCCTATGGATGGTATCGACGAGCACGACGGTTCGCCAAACGCACACTGAGACGGTGAATACAGACTCATCTTGCGTTTGAGGGGTTGGCGGCGTGACTGTCTTGGTCTTCGACGGGAGACACTGCACCTGCTCAGGATCGGAGGGTCAGAGCGGTATCGCCGACGTTCTCGCGCCTGAACTGTCGTCCCGGTGGCGAGTCCCCTCCAGTTCCCGGCCTGTTGATATCGTTCTCGCGAACACGTAGAGTGGTTATCTGACCGGGCAGTGTAGACAGGGAGGCATGTCGTGATGTTGAGAGGTGGGGGTACTTCGTTGAAACGACAGGCGATGGCGCTTGCTCTGGGGTTGCTGATGGTGGTTTCGTTGGTGGCGTCCTTCGCTGGTGTTTCGGTGGCTGCAGTGGGGAGTGGCACGTTTGTCGATGACGATGGCAACATCCACGAGGCGAATATCGAGCTGATCGCCGCTGCAGGGATCACGGTCGGATGCGACGCGGTCAACCACCTGTACTGCCCTGACGGAGCTGTAACCAGAGGGCAGATGGTGACCTTCCTGATCAGAGCTCTCGGCGAGCTGCCATCCGCTACGTACCACGGGTACTTCCCGGACGTCCCCGGTGGTCAGTGGTACACCGGGTACGTTGAACGATCCAAGGAACTGGGCATCGCCGACGGATTCGGCGACGGCACATTTCGCCCCGACGATCCGGTGACCCGCGCCGAGGCTGCCGCCTTTCTCCTGCGAGCATTGGGTGAGGGTGGGAACCTTCCGGTCTACCAGGGATATTTCAACGATGCACCCGCCGGCGCCTGGTACACGGGCTACGCCGAACGCCTCTATGAGCTAGGGCTGACCAAGGGTTGTGCGCTGAATCCGTTGCGCTACTGCGGAGACAAGACGGTGCGCCGAGACGAGATCGCCTCGTTCCTCGCCAGAGCGTTCTTGCTGACTCCCACCACCACCACGACGACCTCCGGCGGCGGAGGAGGGACACTACCTCCGGTAAACGACCCACCAGCAGCCAATGATGACGAGGCGACAACCCTCGCGAGTGCGGCGGTGACAATCAACGTGACTGCGAATGATGTCGACGTCAATCTTTTGGTGTCGTCGGTGACAAACACGACTGTTCCGGCACACGGGACGCTTGGCAACAACCATGACGGGTCGTTCGAGTACACACCCGAAGACGGGTATCTGGGTGATGACACATTCGAGTACGAGGTGTGCGACACGGGTGCGCTATGCGACACCGCGACCGTCACCATTCACGTGGTCGCCTTCGTTTCCGACGATTTCTACGGAAGCGACACCATCGACACGTCACTGTGGACCGAGGTCGATCCCGTTGGCGACGCCACCTTCGGGATCTCGGATACTGAGAACCAGGTGGTGATCTCGCTGCCGTGGGACTCAGCCCGCAACGCCTACGCCGACGGCAACAGCTCGGCTCGGCTGATGCAGCCGGCCGACGACGTGGACTTCACGCTCGAGGTCAAGTTCCAGTCCCAGGTCGTGCAGCCGCAGCAGGACCAGGGGATCCTCATCCAAGAGGATGCCGACACGTTCCTGCGGTTCGACGTGTACGCGGCGCCCGGAGCAGCGTACGCCTCGCAGGGGGAAGCGCACGTGTTCGCGGCGTTCGTCGATGACCCGAACCCTCCTACAGCACCCTTCAACACAGCCATTCCCGCGGGTGATCCGCAGCCTCTGTGGCTGAGGGTGACGAGGGTTGGCGATGACTGGACGTTTGCTACCTCCACCGATGGCAGCACGTTCATCGACGCGGGAACGCTCACACAGGCCATGACCGTCACACAGGTGGGTGTGTACGCTGCCAACCCTCCCGCCGCCGGGATTCCCGCACCGGAGTTCCGATCGGTCGTCGACTACTTCTTCAACGACGCCGCGCCGATCGATCCGGAAGACGGCGGCCTGACGATCTTCGACATCTGGTATGGCGACAGCCAGCAGTTCGGGAACATCGGGACGGCACAGAAGTGGATCGACATCCTCGGCAACGTCGACGACTCCGACGGGATCAAGTCGCTGGCCTTCTCCCTCAACGGTGTGGACAAGGGGGAGGTCTCACTGGGTCCCGACCCTCGACGGCTCTTGATGCCCGGCGACTTCGACGCCGAGATTTGGAGTGGTGACGGAACGACCGCTGCCGATTCGGATCTGAACCTCGGTGACATCAACACGGTCGTGCTCACCGCGATCGACAATGACGACAACGTCACCACCAAGATCGTGACGTTCACATGGAACACGGGCACCACATGGTCGCTCCCGTACTCGACCACCTGGAGCGGTGCCGTGCAGGATGCCGTACAGGTCGTCGACGGCAACTGGGAGATCGTCGGAGGGCAGCTGCACCCGGTCGAGATCGGCTACGACCGGCTGGTCGACATCGGGCAGGGGATCGACCCGGGAGCGTGGGACAGCTACACTGTCGAGGTTCCGATCAAGATTCTCGGTCTCGACACCGTCAACGGCTACAGCGACTCGAGCTTCGCGCCCGGCCTCGGCATTCTCATGGGATGGGACGGGCACGAGAGCTGCTCGACGTTCTCCTACACGAGCTGCCCATGGACCCCCGGAGCGCAGCCGGCTTATGGCTGGTGGCCCATGGGGTCCCTGGGGGAACTCCGGTGGATAGCAGGTGCCGAGGGGGAGTACATCACCGACAACAAGGCCGCCAAATTCGATGAGATCTCCGAGAGCATCACGATCGGCGCGACCTACACGTTCAAGATGCAGGTCGCGCCCGGAGCAGGCGGTCCGTTCTACAGCCTCAAGATCTGGGAAGGAACTGGGACGGATCCCAGCCCCGGTTCGTGGGACCTTCAGTACCCGGCCACGGAAGACCCTATCGTTGCCGCCGGCTCGTTCCTGCTGCTGGTACACCACGTCGACGTACTGATCGGGAACGTGACGGTGACGCCCTACTCGCCGTGATGCCGGTGAGGACGTTTCGGTGATCGAGGCCTGTCCTGCGTGCCGCTCGGATCGGCTGAGGGTGGTGATGAGTTCCCACTCTCTGCCGACCCAGAGTTGCACCCTGTGGCCATCCCGGCAGGCGGCCGTGTCCTGCCCGCGAGGCGAGATGTCGCTCGCGCTCTGTGAGGACTGTGGTCTCTTGCTGAACACGACCTTCGATGCGAATATCCTCACCTACGACGCCGAGTACGAGAACGCCCTCCACTACTCGCCCCTCTTCCGCGGCTACAGCACACAGCTGGCCGTGGACCTGGTCGAACGATACGACCTGCGACACAAGACGGTGCTCGAGATCGGGTGTGGCAAAGGCGACTTCCTCAAATTGCTCGTCGACCTGGGTGACAATCGAGGGATCGGTTTCGATCCGGCCTACGAGCGGGACCCCGACGAACCCACCGACGATCGGATCACATTCGCCAAGGACTACTACACGCACACGAGCGTCGACACGGAGGCAGATCTCGTCATCGCACGGCAGCTCCTCGAGCACATCGAGGATCCACTGGAGTTCCTCCAAGGCATCCGGGGCACTATGGCCGACTGGGAGGATGCCGTGCTCGTGGTGGAGGTGCCGAACGCGCTCGACATGTTGCAGCGCCTCGACATCTGGAACGTCATCTACGAACACCCGATCTACTTCACGCCCCAGGCGCTCGAGTCTGCGCTGCGATCATCGGGATTCGCTGTGCACGCCGTTCGTCCGGCGTTCGAAGACCAGTATCTCGTCGCAGAAGCTTCAGTAGATGACCACACAATCGCCGCCGCGGAAGATCTGGCGATCGATCTACAAGAGGTCGTCGAACGCTTCGCGACCGGCTACGCCGACCGAGTCAAGAGGTGGCGGGCGCGTCTCGACGACATCCGAGAGCTGGGCCAACGTGCCGTGCTGTGGGGCGCCGGAGCGCGTGGCAACACGTTCCTCAACGTAGTGGAAACGGGTTCCGAGATCTCCATGGCCGTCGACATCAGCCCCCGAAAGTGGGGCAAACACATGGCGGGGACGGGACAACCTATCCGGAATCCCGAGGCCCTCAGGGAGAACCCTCCAGATGTCGTGGTGATCGCCAACGAGGTCTATCGCGACGAGATCTCCGCTCGTCTGAACGAGATGGGGATTGCTGCCGAGATCGTGGTCGCCTGATCGCCTCACCACATCCGGGTGGCAGTTGTCACCGATGAATCGGCGCCCTTCTCAATACGCGCCTCTGGCCGAGATCACCGCCGGCAGTGTCTTCAGCAGGATGACGAAGTCGAGCCAAGGTCTCCAGGTGCGGATGTACTCGATATCGAGCGCCACCCATGTTTCGAAGTCGAGATCCGATCGACCGCTCACCTGCCAGATGCATGTGATTCCTGGTTTGATTAGCAGTCGCTGCCGATGCCATCCGTCGTAGGTAGCGACTTCGGTGGGGAGCGGCGGTCTTGGTCCGACCAGGCTCATCTGCCCTGTGAGCACGTGGACGAGCTGCGGCAACTCGTCGATGCTGTACTTCCGCATGAACCTGCCGACTGGGGTGATGCGCGGGTCATCCTTGATCTTGAACACCGGCCCGTCGACCTCGTTGAGGTGTTGAAGGTCATCCAGTTCCGTGTGTGCACCATTTCTCATCGAGCGGAACTTCGCGAAACGGAACGTCTCGCCCCCTTTGCCGACGCGCTCCTGGACGTAGAAGAGCGGGCCGGGCGACGTGAGCTTCACCGCAATGGCTGCAATGAGCAGCACAGGGGAGAAGGCGACGAGGAAGAAGACGGATGTGACGATATCGATCGCTCGCTTGATGCCGAGTCCCCAATTGGGCGCTCCCAGCAGTCCTTCGTCGGCTCGTGCATAGACCCTTCCACGGGTCGGTGTCGTGGTGTCGCCGATATCGACGATCGCCCCGTCCCTGAGATCGATGACGAGTGCGTCCTGTGCAGCATCTCGCTCAAGGTCGAGGCGGATATCGCGCGGATAGTGCTCGAGGTAGGTTGATTCCCTAGCTTGATCGACCATATGCCCATCGGCCCTGGTAGGGCCGCCTCCCGATTTGTCCCTTGTTGTGTTGTGCTCGCCATCGAGCGTGTCCGCACGTAGCGAACAACCAGCCCCATTGCCACGCTTCGTGGCTTCGTCAGACAGACTACGCCTGAGCAGCAGCCTCGGCAATGGTTCTTTGAACCTATTTGCCGACTGGCAGGGGTGACTAGTGCCCGTGGAGATTCGCTCAGCTCTATGCAAGGCGACTGGTCGGTTGTCCAGACCCAGCATTCGCGGAGTGGGTACGGTGGTGGCATCCCAAATAGCCCCTTGTTCCGGTAACGCGCAGTCGCTACTCTCCGCGGCGGGGACCGCGCCGAATGCCGGTCAAGGAACCAGGATGGGGAGTCACCATGGGAGGCGCCATGTATCTGTCGTGCGGACGCGGTAGGTGTTCGATCGCGGACTATGAAGTCGGGCGAAGGGGGAAGCCGTGACGACTCTCGAGCACCTTCCCCTACCGTCGGACCAGAACGCAAGCGGGCGGACGCTCGGCGAAGACGAAATCGCGTTGCTTCGCGAGGCGATCTCGAGCGGAACGCTCACCCCGACGAAGGGGACGTTCGTCAAGGAACTGGAACGGAGCTGGGCAGAGCGGCTCGGTGTCGCATTCGCCTACGCGTGCTCGTCCGGTACTGCAGCGATTCACACCGCGGTTGCTGCGATCGACCCTGAGCCGGGTGACGAGATCGTCACCACACCCATCACAGACATGGGGGCACTCGCTCCCATCGTCTACCAGGGTGCGATTCCGGTGTTCGCCGATGTCGATCCGATGACCGGCAACGTCACCGCGGAGACCATAAGAGACCGGCTCAGCGACCGGACCCGCGCCATAATCGTCACCCACCTGTTCGGCAATCCGTGCCGTATGCAACCGATCGTCGCCTTGGCAAAGGAAAGGGGCATCCCGATCATCGAGGACAGTGCCCAGGCGTTTCTTGCGCGGGTCGAGGGCCGGCCGGTTGGGGCCATTGGAGCGATTGGCTGTTTTAGCTTCCAGCAAGGGAAACACGCAACGACGGGTGAGGGAGGCATTGTCGTCACCAACGACCCCGACTACGCGGACAGGATGCGCAAGTTCATCAACAAGGCGTGGGACTACGGCAATCCTGCATCCGATCACACGTTCCTCGCGCTCAACTACCGGATGTCCGAGTTGCAGGGGGCCGTTGCGCTCGCACAGGTTCGCAAGCTCGAGGACGGAGTCGAGAGGAGAATCGCCAACGCAGAGTTCCTCACGAAACTCATCGAGAATGTGCCAGGTGTGACCGCACCGGTGGCCGATGCGACGAACGTGCACAGCTACTGGCGGTACTGCCTCTGGATCGACGACGATGTGATCGCCGGCGGTGCGCCCGCCTTCGGGCAGGCGCTGCGCGAGTACGACGTCGCATCAGCGCCTCGGTACATCAAGAAGCCGGCCTTCGAGTGTGCCGTGTTCAGAGATCAGCGCACGTTCGGCGAGAGCCGCTTTCCGTTCACGCTCGCACGGCCTGACGCCGTCGACTACTCGGCTGAGCGGTATTCGGGCGCCTACGACGCGCTCGCTCACTTCTTGGTGTTGCCATGGAACGAGCGCTACGAGGAGCGCCACGTTCGGTACCTCGCAGAATGCATCGCCGAGGCGGCCGACAGGCTGACGGAAGGCGAGCAATGAAGCCGGTGAGGTTCGGTCTGGTGGGTGCGGGTCGGATCGCCCAGGCGTACGCGCAGGCACTCCAAGCCACCGAACTGGTAGAAGTGGTCGGTGTCGTCGACGTCCGCGATGACGCCGGATCTGCTTTGGCAGGGCAGCTCGGATGCCCTGCCCTCACGTCGCACGAGGCCCTGATCGATTCGGTCGAAGCGGTGCTGGTGTGCACACCACCCGCGTCGCATCCCTCGATCGCCGTCGATTTCCTCGGCAGCGGTGTGCACGTGATGAGTGAGAAGCCGCTCGCGATGTCGATCGACGAAGCCGCGAAGATGGTGGATGCTTCGAACACGTCGGGTGCCTTGCTCACGATGGCGTCGAAGTTCCGGTACGTCGACGACGTGGTTCGGGCGCAGAGCATCGTGGCATCGGGCATCCTCGGTGAGATCATCCTGTTCGAGAACAGCTTCGCGTCGAGAGTGGACATGGCGAGCCGATGGAATGCCCAACCGTCGGTCAGCGGCGGGGGGGTGCTGATCGACAACGGAACCCACTCCGTCGACATCGCACGCCTGTTTCTCGGCCCGATCTCTGCCGTGATGGCGGCCGAGGGCAAGCGTGTACAGACAGTGGAGGTTGAGGACACTGTTCAGCTCTTCCTTCGCAGCGCAGACGGCGCCCGGGCGACGATCGACCTGTCCTGGAGCGTCGACAAAGAGCGCGACAACTACATCGACATCTACGGCTCCGAGGGCACGATCCGGATTGGCTGGAGGGAGTCCAAGTACCGCCAGATGTCCAGTCCGAACTGGGTGCCATTCGGCCGTGGCTACGACAAGATTGCCGCACTTCGCTCCCAGGTCGAGAACTTCTGCGGCGCGATCAGAGGGACGCAACATCTTCGGATCACGTCGAGGGACGCGGTCGCCTCGGTCGAGGTCATCGATGCGGCCTACCGATCGTTGGAGCAGGACAACTGGGTGCCGGTCATGAACGGGATGGGCGTGTGAGCGCTGCCCCGTTCGTTCATCCAACCGCCATTGTCGAGCCGGGTGTCCACATGGGACCAGGCACTTCGATATGGGATCACGTGCACGTTCGGGGACCGTCGACGATCGGCAGCGACTGCATCGTTGGTGGCAAGAGTTATCTCGCCTACGGCGTGGAGGTGGGGGATCGGGTCAAGATCAACTCTGCGGTCTACATCTGCAACGGCGTCACGATCGAAGATGGTGTCATGGTGAGCGCCGGCGTGACCTTCACCAACGACAGGTACCCGCGCGCCACCGACCCATCATTGAAACACCTGCGGACATCGGAGCCCGACGAGCACACCCAACTCACCGTCGTTCGCCGAGGGGCGACGATTGGGGCAGGCGCCGTCATCGGCAGCGGACTCGAGATCGGGCCGTTCGCCATGGTGGGGATGGGATCGGTCGTGTTGCGAACCGTTCCAGCGTTTCACCTGGTGGTGGGCAATCCGGCGCGCTCGATAGCGGTGGTTTGCCGTTGTGGCGAGCCGGTGGCGCGCTATCACGATGGTGCCATAGAAGACGCAGAGAGCGCCACTTGTCCGGAGTGCGGGTTGCGGTACTCCATCAGGAGCGGGGAAGTCGCCGAACTGAACCGGCCCTCGTGAGGGGGATGTTCGATGGGAGGTGAGTCCTGGGGAGTCATCGGTGGCGGGATGCTCGGGCTCACCCTGGCACTGCGTCTCGCGGAGGACGGCTACCAGGTCACGGTGTTCGAAGCGGCTCCAGAGGTGGGGGGTCTCGCGTCGACATGGCAGCTCGACGGCATCGTGTGGGATCGGCACTATCACGTCACTCTGCAGTCGGACGCGGCACTTCTGGCGCTGCTGGACAAGGTTGGTCTTGCAGACGAAATCAGATGGGTGGAAACCCGGACCGGGATCTTCGTCCAGGGTCACCTGAGATCGGTATCCAACGTGCTGGAGTTGCTGAAGCTGCCGTCGTTGAACCTCGTCGATACGTTTCGTCTCGGACTGACCATCTGGGTCGGATCGAAGATTCGCGACTGGCGTCGTCTGGAGCAGATGCCAGTCGAGCGGTGGCTGCGACGGTGGTCGGGGCGAGCGACATTCGAGCGGTTCTGGCTGCCACTCCTCCGGTCCAAGCTCGGCGAGAGTTACCGGGAGACGTCTGCGTCGTTCATTTGGGCGACGATCCAGCGTCTGTACAGGGCGCGTCGATCGGGGCTCGGCAGGGAGCGGTTCGGGTACGTTTCAGGGGGGTACGCGCGGGTTCTTGCCGCACTCGTACGCACACTCGAACAAGATGGAGTGAGCATCCAGGTGGCGAGTCCCGTCCGACGGGTGGTCAGTACTCCGTCGGGACCCGTCGTCCAGGTGGAAGGGGCGCCTGATCAGCCCTTCGACCACGTCGTCGTAACGTCCAATGCACCAGTCGCAGCGCGCATCATCGAGGGGCTCAACGCCGACGAGCGGGCGATTCTCGAAGGGATCAGGTATCAAGGAATCGTCTGCGCCTCACTGCTCCTGGAAGAGCCGCTTGCGGGCTACTACTTGACGTACATCACAGATCCCTTTCCCTTCACCGGTGTGATCGAGATGTCGGCGCTGGTCGATCGCAGCCAGTTCGAAGGTAGAACCCTCGTGTACCTGCCCGCGTATGTCGCTCCCGACGATCGGCTATTCGACAGATCCGACGAAGAGCTGCGAGCAGAGTTCATCGCTGCGCTGGGGCGCATATACCCTGTTGCACACGACGACGTGACAGCCTTCCAGGTATCTCGGGTCAGACGAGTGTTTCCAGTCCCAACGATTGGGTACTCGGAGCGTGTGCCATCGATGGCCACCTCCATCCCGGGGGTCCACCTCGTCAATTCGAGCCAGATCATCAACGGCACGCTCAACGTCAATGAGACCATCGAACTTGTCGATCGCGCGGTCCAGGAGCTGTTGAGGAGTAGAGCATGAAGTCCATCGCGAGCCTGTCGCTGGATCTGGACAACCGTTGGTCGTACCTGAAGACGCACGGTGACGCGTCGTGGGAGTCATTTCCGTCGTACCTCGATCTCGTCGTTCCACTCGTGCTCGACATCCTGCAGGAGCGAGACCTGACGATCACGTTCTTCATCGTTGGACAGGATGCGGCGATCGCGTCGAACGGCGCGGTGCTGAGGTCGATCGCCGATGCAGGGCACGAGATCGGCAACCACTCGTTCCATCATCTTCCATGGCTCCACCTGTATGCGGAGCAGGAAATCGACGATGAACTCAGGCGTGCGAACGAGGCGATCGAACTCGCGACGGGCCGGCGTCCCATAGGGTTCCGCGGTCCCGGTTTCAGCCTCTCGCCGACGACGCTCGAGGTGTTGAAGAACCTGGGCTATTCGTTCGACGCGACGACACTTCCAACGTGGATCGGTCCACTGGCTCGTGCCTACTACTTCCGAACGGCGGAACTCGACGAGGAGAGCAGTGGCCGACGGCAGAAGCTGTTCGGAACCGTTCGGGATGTTCTGCGTCCGATCAAGCCATACACATGGGATCTCGGGGGCGGACACCTGACGGAGATCCCGGTGACGACCATGCCGTTTTTCAGGGTGCCGATCCATCTGAGCTACGTGCTCTACCTCAGCCTGTACTCGCCGTTGCTTGCTCGGGTGTACTTCCGATGCGCGCTCTGGCTGTGTAGGGCAGCCGGCGTCGCTCCCTCGATCCTCATGCATCCGTTGGACTTCCTCGGAGGAGATGAGGTGCCCGATCTGGGGTTCTTTCCCGCGATGCGAACAGAGGGCGCCCGCAAGCGCGAGCGGGTGGCCGGCTACCTCGACCTCTTGCAGCGGTGGTTTCGGGTCGAACCCGTTGGTGTACACGCCGAGGAATCCGAGGCGAGGGGACTCCGAGTCCACCGATTCGATGGGTAGACCAACTACGGCTGATCCGGCGATCGGTCGGTGGGGAGGCGACGGAGGATCGAGCTTCCCAGGTGGAAGAGCTCCTCGAAGTATCGCTTGCTCTGTGCCGAGAGGATGCCGAGCGAAACAAGCTGAATGGCAACCACCAGGGCGATACCTCCCACGATGAACGAGTGCGGGGAGTGGAGCCATGCCTCCTTGACGGCTGCCGAGAAGCGCGCATCGAACCCGCCCGAGGTTTCCCCGTAGAAGCGGATGACGTGGTAGGCGACCCACGCCAGCGCGTAGCTGGCGAGTGCTCCAATCACCAAGCCTGAGACGATGAAGAACATGAACGGTCTGAAGATGAACCCCGAGAACGCGAAGCCTTCTGTCATCCGCTTGATTCGGATGCTTGCCTGGCGCGGGGCCCCAGGGTTCCTCGTCCATGCGAGATGAGCAGGGATCTCCCGGATTCGTGCACGAAGCAACTCGGCCTTGTAGATGATCTCTGAGTTGATCTCGTTGTCCATAGCCTTGAGGTCGAGGCTCTGGATGAAGCGTCGGTCGTACGCGCGCACCATGCCAGTGACCGTCGAGATCCCCGACTTCGACGTGAGACTGAGAAACCGGTTTGCGCCCTTGCTCAGCAGCCTGCGGTGCCATGGAACTCCGGAGACTCGGCCACCCCTCATGTAGGGGGAGGCCACCACGACTTTCGCACGTGACGACACGATCTCGTCGAGCAGCCTCCCGATGTGATCGAGGGAGTAGCTGAGGTCGATATCGTACGTGATCACATACTCGCCTTGGCAGTTGCTGAACCCGTAGCGCA
>Ga0307424_1000500_pt1 | contig 20781 bp, 21 predicted proteins | sample SalMarWE160320MG_FD_202157 | JGI IMG/M metagenome (GOLD analysis project Ga0307424, IMG submission 202157) | Salt marsh sediment microbial communities from the Plum Island Ecosystem LTER, Massachusetts, United States - WE1603-20 | ecosystem: Environmental > Aquatic > Marine > Intertidal zone >... | reverse complement strand
GAAAAAGACTCAAGTGATTATTTCTGGATTAATGAGAAGCCAGTGCAGGAAAACAAAAATTCAATTGAAGATACGCGGTTTCAAGCTTCTCCGTGAGTGGGACCACGATGCCACTTGGTTTACTATCCTGGCTAAAGTAACGTAACTGTTTAGGTCGTTCGAATGGGGTAAGATTTATGACTGTAGAAGAAAAGAGAGTTGATATTGAAAAACCAGAAGGACATCATTGCTTTGCCTGTGGAACAGCCAACCCTATCGGACTCAATCTGCAGTTCTATTCCCTTGGGGATGCTGTTTGCTCAGAAATTACCTTGGGAAAATATCATGAGGGGTGGCAGAATCTGGCGCATGGGGGTATCATTTCAACACTGCTGGATGAGGTGATGTCATGGACCATTATGGTTTCAAAAAAGACCTTCGTTGTGACGAGAAAGATGGATATCAAGTATGTGAGAAACGTATTGATAGGGACCCCTTTAACGGTAACAGGCAAACTCGTAGACGACTCAAAGCCCCCCAAGGTAAGGGCCAGAGCGGAAATCAGAGATAATGAAGGGAGACTTCTTGTCCGAGGCAACGGTGAGTTCGTTGTTCTTCCTGAAGAAAAACTCTCTTCAGTGCCAAGGAGCTTCAAAGAGCAAATGTCGTCCTTGTTTGCAAGATACGGCCAACCGGACTGATCCCCCACATAAAGACGGGGAAAATGCAAGATGGATAAGCCATTTGAAAAGATAACGATGATAGGCGCTGGCACTTTAGACACTTACTATAATATGGAGACTTCAAATGACAATGATGACAGCGGAACAATATGAGGAAAGCCTCGGAAAATTGAACTTAGTGGTCTACATGTTCGGAGAACGCGTGGATGATGTGGTGGGTAATCCCATTATTCGTCCGTCCATGAAGGCGGTTGCCAAGACATATGAATTGGCTCATCGTCCGGAATACGAAGACATCATGACCGCTGTTTCTCACATCAGCGGCAATAAGATCAACCGTTTCACCCACATCCATCAGGGCACGGGAGATTTGCTGAAAAAGAGTAAGATGGGGAGATTGTTAGGGCGTGAAACCGGCTGCTGTTTTCAGCGATGTGTGGGCATGGACGCGTTGAATGCCTTGTCCATCGTCACCTTTGATATAGATACAAAATATTCTACCGGGTACACCAAACGGTTCCTGAAATATCTTGCGTACGTCCAGGAAAATGACTTGACCTGTGACGGCGCCATGACAGATCCCAAGGGGGACAGGGGTCTTCCCCCTCACAAACAGCCGGACCCGGATCATTTTCTGCACATTGTTGAAGAGAGAAAGGATGGGATTGTCGTGAGAGGGGCCAAGGCCCATCAGACCGGCGCTGTCAATTCCCATGAGGTCATTGTCATGCCCACCCTGTCCATGAGAAAGGAAGATGAGGATTATGCGATCTCTTTTGCGCTGCCAAGCGACGCTGAAGGGATCATGTATATTATGGGGCGTCAGTCGTGCGATACCAGGAAATTGGAGGGCGGGAACCTGGATCAGGGCAACCTGATGTTCGGCGGGCATGAGGCCCTGGTAGTTTTTGATGACGTATTTGTCCCGTGGGAGCGTGTTTTTATGTATAAGGAGTATGATTTTGCCGGGCAATTGGTTGAGGACTTTGCCTCTTATCACCGGCAGAGCTATGCGTGTAAGGTGGGTGTGGGGGATGTCCTGATTGGCGCTGCCCAGACGGCTGCGGAGTATAATGGCGTTGCGAGGGCATCACACATTAAAGACAAGATTATTGAGATGAATCACCTGAACGAAACCCTCTTCTGCGGTTGTATTGCATGTGCGTCGGAAGGGCGCAAGGAGCCCAGCGGGACCTACTGCGTCAATACCCTGCTGGCAAATGTACACAAACAGAATGTCACCCGTTTTCCTTATGAAATGGCCCGACTTGCCCAGGATATTGCTGGTGGGTTAATGGTGACCCTTCCGTCTGAAAAGGACTTCAAATCTGAGGAAACCGGCAAGTGGGTAGAAAAGTACTTTAAGGCCAATCCTGACGTTTCCACCGAAAACAGGATGCGCATCCTGAGATTGATTGAAAACATCACCTTGGGCACCGCCGCAGTAGGTTATTTGACGGAATCAATGCATGGCGCGGGTTCACCCCAGGCACAACGAATCATGATTTCCCGGCGTGCGAACTTACCGGAGAAACAGAAGGCCGCAAAGAAACTCTGCGGGATTGAAGAATGACTTTGAACCCATGTTGAGAGTCGGCGTCAAATATTGTGGCGGTTGCAACCCCGAGTACGACCGGGTGGCCCTCGTGGAACAGATAAGGGAAAGATTAGAGGGAAAGGCCAGTTTTGTTCTGCCCGAAAGCGAGGGGGTCGACGTCATTCTAACAGTGCATGGTTGCAGAACGGCATGTGCCGATTTGAGCGGTTTTCGGGGAATTGAAACCTGGGCAGTCACCGGTATTGAAGAAGGGGAAGAATTTGTCAGGGAAATAATTGAAAAGGAGGTTCATATAGATGCAAAAAATGAAAAATAAGGCAATCATTACAGCGGCCCAGGGGCTATTCATACGCCGACCATGTCTCCCTATCTGCCGATTACGCCGGAACAGCTTATTGATGAAATCCTTGCAGTTCATGGAGCTGGGGGCGCAGTGGCCCATTTGCATGTCAGGGACCCGAAGGACGGTTGCCCAAACGCTGACCAGGATATTTTCAGGAAGATTGCAACTGAAGTAAAGAAACAGTGTGACATAATCCTGTGCATCACAACAGGGGGCCGATTGGGGGAATCTGTGGAGAAAAGGGTGCAGGTGGTTTCTACACTAATGCCCGAATTGGCGTCATTAAATGCAGGATCTCTCAATTTTGCACTTTTTCACGTCGCTAACAAGTTCAAGGACTGGAAATACGAATGGGAGAAGGAATATCTTGAAAGCACTGAAGATCTCATTTTCCCTAACACATTCAAGACCATGCGGCAGTTTCTGTTCATATTTAGAGAGACGGAAACAAAGCCCGAATTTGAAATCTATGATGTGGGCATGATCAACAACCTTGCCTTTTTGATCGAGGCAGGGCACGTCCAAAGACCCGTATACCTACAGTTTGTCCTCGGTGTCTTAGGGGGGATTCCTCCTGCACCGGAAAATCTCCTGTTTATGCTCGAAACTGCCCGGAAGGCAATAGGTGAGTTCGAGTTTTCAGCTTGTGTGGCCGGCAAGGCCCAATTTCCCCTATGCACCCAGTCGTTGATCATGGGCGGTCATGCACGGGTCGGGTTGGAGGACAACCTCTATCTTGAAAAAGGGAGATTGGCCAAAAGTAACTCCGAACAGGTAGCGAAGATCATTCGAATCGCCCGGGAACTGGGAATCGAGCCAGCGACACCCCAGGAATCCCGGGATATTTTAGGACTGAAAGGTCTTGACAAGGTCGATTTTTGAGTGAGTCCTTAGGTCCCGCTATTTCCCCTCAAACGTTGGTCTTCCCTTGCCAACGCTGCTCAGGCCGGTCAGTGCGTCGGCGGTGGAGAAGATCTCATTTAAGTGGGTCAACTCCTCTTTGACACCCTCTGGCAAAGGGAGCCCATAACCGGCATCAATAATTTTGTTCGCAAGGCCGAGGGCGAGGGGGGCCTTTCCGGATATTATCTTGGCTGTCTTGGCCGTGAGAGGATCATCGCTTTCAAGATACTTGCCGCTCAACCACGCCTCGATCTTCTCATCTGCAAACAAATTTTTGATCTGCAGGAATTCCCGGGGTAAATCGGCATTCTTTTTACCCTTTTTGGGAACCATCTTTCCATCCGCAATGAGGCTGAGTATCTTCTCCTCTATCTCATCAGGTGCGAAAACATAGTCCACAAGGCCGATAGAGAGGGCAACTTCGGCGGAAATCAGCCGGCCCGTAAAGATGAGGTACTTCGCAAGTTCTTTTCCGATATACCGACTGGTGCGCTGGGTCCCGCCCAACCCCGGATAGATGCCGATCCCGGTTTCAGGAAATCCCATCACCGCCTTGGGTGTGGCCGAAATGACGTCGGCAGAAAGGGCCAGTTCAAGACCTCCGCCAAGGGCAAGCCCATCCATCTTGGCCACGACCAGCTTTTCGCTTTCATCAATACGGTTCAGGACAGACTGCCCGTATTCTGTAAATTTGAGGTTGTCATTAAGACGGTCATCCTTGATACATTTCACAAAAAATCCGATATCAGCCCCTGCTACAAAGGCTTTTCCTGCACCCTCTAAGACAATCGCCTTGGTCCCCTGGTCCGACTCCGCCTCCTTGAACGCCTCATCCAAGTGCCTTACCACGGTCTCATTAAGGGCATTCATTGCATCGGGTCTCGAAAGGGTTACCCTGCCAAGGTCACCATCGCGGCTGTATTTAACGTATCGGATATCCCAGGGGTCCCCTCTCTTGTGCTGGTTGGCCAGATGATCCGGAACGCTGAGATCGGGCCAGGCATTCAAAAGGGCCTCAACCAGTGCATAGGCCTTGTCGATGCCGATACGGTTCATGATCTCGAAAGGACCTTTCCTCCAGCGCAGCCCGACCTTTGCACCCAGGTCTATATCGGTCATGTCGGTAACACCCTCCCCAAGGAGCGCTGTCGCGACGTAAAAAACCGCTCCCAAGAGTCTGCCAGCTACTTTTTCCAGGGTTGATTCTTCCGCTTCACCTTCAAGGGACCACAGCTCCCCAGATTCAAATTGGGTCTTTAGTTTGGCAGATGGGGCGTAAAACGGACCCAGTTTACCTGCAAGGGATTTGCAGGAATGCTTGGCAATGGGAATGCCGGTAACATTCATCAGTTTAAAAGGCCCCATGCTGATCCCGAACGAGTCCATGGCCGCCTTATCAATGGTGGGTATATTGGCCACACCCTCTTCCAGAATGCGAGTGGCCTCATTAAGCCAGGGCACAAAAAAGCGGTTTACTGCAAACCCGGGGGCATCCTTGACCAAGATGTCTGTTTTTCCCGTGAGCTGGGCAAACTGTCTGCAGGCTGAAACGGTTTCCCCAGAAGTGGCAGGCCCAGGGATGATCTCTAAGAGCCGGTTCTTGGCCGGGTGATAAAAAAAGTGAAGGCCCACAAAGCGATCCGGTCGCTCTGTGGATTGGGCGAGCTCGTCCACAGAAAAAGAAGACGTGTTTGTGGCAAGAATCGTTTTTGGTTCACACACCTGATCAAGCCTGGAAAATAGATCCTTCTTAACATCCATATCCTCAAAGATTGCCTCTATGACCAGATCACACCCGCTTGTCTCTTCGAGATCGGTAGTGCCCTGAATCCGGTCCATGACGGCCTCTACCTGTTCGGGTCGCAGGATTTTCAGTTCCACCGCCTCCCCGAGGGTTGCCCGTATCGTATCGAGGCCCTTCTCCACAAACTCAGGTTTTACATCAACCATGACCACCGAAAGGCCTTCCTGGGCCGTCTTCTGAGCAATCCCGCTTCCCATATTGCCGCAGCCGATAATTCCAATCTTCTTCATCTCTAAATCCCCCATCTGTGTTATCTGTGATATTTCAAATAAAAGACCGAATATTTTCAAACTTTACATATTTAGTTCCCGAACGAAAACTAGGATTTTTTGTTCAGATCAAGCCTCCGGCCTGGAGGGCCTACACCCCGGAAGGGAAGGCGTCTCGCTATCGGCGGGATTAACCGCCCCGCTTAAATACAGCGGGACAGGCATTCATACATTGAGTATTTGGAGGATTGAAATTTGAGCCTGTCGTAGCAAAGCGCAGATCCCGCTCAACGGGGACACAGATATGGGCGAAAAAAACAGTTTTCATTTAGGCACTATTTATCAGATTTGGGTCATCGGATCAATCATTATCTCAATCCGGCCCCTGCCACAACTCAAGAAATATCCGATGCTGTTTCACCTTGCTGCCGATTTCAAATTTGGCAAGCGATATGTGTAATTTTGAAATTGGAGATCGAACCAATATATCTTGTGCCAGTGTGCATATTGGCAATCTTGTTGAAATACCATTAAGATTCGCTCATGTTAGACAAAAGGCTTATACAAGTTAACCTTCTCCCGGGACGGGATGATGGGAAAATTAACCAACTCCCGTATGTTGTGGTCATAACAATTTCCGCTTTAACTTCAGAGACCTGACAACAGTCATGGATGTAAGGCATACCTCAGTATTTTGTTAATGTTGATTCTTTTGGGTATGCTGCAGAAAGCAAAACATGTTGCAGGCGTGAGATACGGGATGAATATGTCAGGTTTTCTCAATTCCCCCGACTTGAGGATATCGCAGGTTTTTTGAGCTGCTGATATGTCGGGTTTCTGTCAATATCTCCAATTTGAATTCATCCGCTTCATTACCAATATTCATCATCTTTTTCATCAGCCTTTTCTTGGTACCCAGACCATATCTTCAAAATCAGCAAATACATATCGAGTGTCGGTCATGGTCAAGGTATGATGCGTGCTCAAAGTGGATTAACCAGGATTGGCGGTCATATTCTATTACTACTGAGCACCTTGTTTTCTGGAATACCGAGCTGGTTCAAATTCTTGAAAAGTGTCTCAACATCATCAGAAGTTCCCACATCCATCAACAGGCAGGTGTTGCCGTCCCAATAAATAAAGGCGGAAGTTTGCCGATCTTTGTTGAATTGATTTGTGTCGGTAAGACATGCTTGAAGATTTGTCCCGGAGTTGTGATATACGGTATCGGATTGCCTTTCCTATGGAATCGAAAAAACCTATGTCTATTTTTACGTTTGTATGACCATCTCCTCAATCTTGTCAGAGAGTTCCTTCATATCACCCCAGATAATACACCCGGTGGCGCAGGCCTTACTACAGGCGGGCGCTTCATTATTTTCAAGTCTTTCTACACAAAGATCACACTTCACCGCTATTCCCAGATCATCATCAAACTGCATGGCCCCGAACGGACAGGCCTCCATGCACTCCTTGCAACCGATACACAGATCATTATTAATGAGCACGATTCCCCGCTCATTTCTGGAAATGGCCTCCACAGGGCAGGCCGCTTTGCACGGAGCCTTGGCACAGTGGTGGCAGTAGATGGGATAATAGTCAGGCGAGTTTTCAATAACACGCACCAGGCGGGGACCGACGCCAAGCCCATGTTCCTGCTTACAGGCGATTTCGCAGGCATGGCATCCCATACAATCCCTTTTATAAAACATCAATGAAACTTTTCCCATGGCTTTTGCTCCTTTTGAATAAAGTCGAAATATCTTGGGTTCATTGGCAAGCCTAACTTCTTACGCAACGTACATGGTAGCGGTTACGTTTGTTGTAGCTCAAGACGTAAGCGCCATCGAACATCACAATCCATGCGTTGTTCGTGTTCTCTCCAAAAGTGGTAGACGACCAGTAGGCCAGGGCATCTCGAAAAGGGACCTCCTTGCGCATGGAGGGGCGATACCGGGATGCATCCAGGAGTTCACTCCGATCAAGGAGGGTTTCCAGTTCGCCGGCCTCCGGCAGCCGCCAATCGTGGCAGCCCCCCAATAGAAGCGAGTTCGCATAATCTATGGCCTCAGCCCAGTTCATCGTCCCGGGGGATTCAATCTGCCATGCCAGCCCGCTCAGAGGATCTATCCAGGTCAGATTTTCTTTTACTTGGCCTCCCTTTTCCAATAGATGCTCATGCTTAAGCCGGATTTGCTTCCGACACGGGTGATATATTGCACAGGCAGACCCTCAGATTGGTGGAACCGATGGCCGGGTCCAGGGTCTCGTAGGCATTGTCCGTCAGGAGGTTGATATTGGATATTTCCCAGCCGTGTCCTTCCTCCTTGATCTCGGGGTACCACCATCCATGCTCCGCAACAACCACCCGTGGGTCAATGTTGCGGTTGAACTTTGCCCGTTCCTTAACCCGCCCTCTTGGAGACTCGATCCAGACCCACTGGCCGTTCTCGATGCCTTCCTTCTCAGCCGTTTCCGGATGGATCTCCACTAAGGGGTCGGGTCTGATCTCCCTGAGCCAGGGCTGCATTCGGTTTGCCGTGTGAAAAAAGGTGGGGGTCCGCAGGCCTGCATTGAGGATATAGGGATACCTGTCCATAAGTTCCGGTTTGGAATAGGGGCTCTCCGGGACTTCCGTGTACTTGGGAATGGGGTCATATCCCCATTTTTCAAGGATCGTTGAGTAGAGTTCCACCTTGCCGGTGGGGGTGGAGAATCCCCTTTCCTTGTATTTATGATAAACCATCTCTCCTCTAAGATAACCCTTTTCCTTGAACTGCTCCCAGGTCAAACCCGAGGGTTCGAGCAGATAGTCTAAGGCATCTTCCACCGTATCCCACCATTCCTGTCCCATCCTCTTCCCTAACTCCTGGAAGATCTTGTGATCCTGCCAGGCCTCGCCGATCTCCATGCATTTCTGTCTGGCAACCACGAAGCCGTGTCGCTTCCAGTTGTCGGCCACATGGTTCTGTTCCAGCCAGGTGGCTGCCGGCAGAAAAATGTCCGCCAAGTCCGCTGTAGGGGTCATGAAATGATCAATGATGACAAAGAATTCAAGTTTTTTCAGGGCCGCATAGGCCTCGCGGGCATTAGCCCTGGACACCACCGGGTTGGACCCGCACAACAATCCGGCCTTTAATGGATAAGGTTCTCCCGTCAGGATGGCGTCCCATGCGCTTTTCGGATTGATGAAGGCCACGCGGGCGCCTAATTTGAACTGATCTCCCCCAAGTCTTCTTGCATGCATCTCCTTTGGGAGGTCCCGGTGGCGGGAGAATTCGGCTACGGTCCGTGTAGGCGGATTGACATAGAGGACATTTCCTCCCTTGGCATCCAAATTGCCCGTTGCTGCCATAAGGCCCGTCATGGTGCGGGTACAGTCTGCACAGTTGTTGTTCTGTTCCGTGGGAACCCCCCAATGGATGCAGGCGGGTTTGATTCTGGCATACATTCGAGCGGCTTTTCGAATCAGCTCTTTATCGACCCAGGTAATCTCCTGCACCCGTTCAAGTGGGTACTCCTGAACCCGCTCCTTGAAGGCATCCCATCCGTTGATGTAGTTTTCAGTAAATTCTTTGTCGTAGAGATCCTCTTCGATGATCACATGGTGAAACCCCATGGCCAGGGCAGCGTCAGTTCCCGGTCGAACCTGAAGCCAGAGATCTGCTTTCTTGGCAACAAATCCCTTCCTCGGATCGATGCAAATCAGTTTCGCCCCCTTCTTATAGGCCTTCCAGAAATCCACGCCCTTGTATTCATCCGGGTTGGTCCATTGGGGGTTACACCCCCACATCACAATCAATTTGGGGCCTCCCCTGTAGTCGCAGATGGGCAGATTGCCTAAGGTCACCAGGGTTGAGGCCACCCTGGACACATAGCACATATGGCCGGCGGTGAGTACGTTGGGTGTTCCCAGCTGGTTGGTAAAGCGGTAGAGGTGGCTTTCATAATCCCGGCCCGTTCCCTGACCAACCAAGATATACTCCGGGCCATATTCTTCTTTGATTTGCTGAAATTTCTCTGCAATGGTGTCTAAGGCCTCATCCCAGGATATGCGCTCCCAGCGTCCTTCAACCTTTTTCAGGGGATGGAGAATCCTGTCTGGATGGTAGGCCAGTTGCAAAATGGACAGGCCCTTGCTGCACAGGGTTCCGTAACTGAGTGGAGAGTCCGGATCTCCCTCCACCTTGATCACCTTGCCGTCCTTCACATGGGCGATGACGCCGCATCCCCCGTGACAACTTCGGCATGCAGTTCTAATTTTTTTTACTTCGGCCATTGTTAACCTCCTTAAACGTTCTATATTTCATAACGAAAACCTGAAAATCAAAAATACCCAAGATTGTTTATGAATGTTTAATGATTTAAATCTGTACATCATGAACCAAAACGGTCCTCGATCTTTTTTGCTATTTCTTTTAGGAGATTTGAATATGAAGGAATAACTTCATCTTTGAGTTGCTCTTTCAGGCCGACCGCCCAGATAGCGGCTTGCAAGACCTCTCTGTTGATATTTAAAGGAACAGCTAATGCTCGGATACCCTCAATATATTCCTCTTTGTCGATAGCAATACCATCTTCTCCGGCCTTCTTTACCATTTCCATATATTTCTTTTTGGTTACACAGGAAAGGGGTGAAAATCTTTTGAGGACGTTCTGTTGAAGGACTTTGTCGATCTTTGCATCCGGGAGTTGCGATAGAAGAACTTTCCCATGCGCTCCGGCAACAAGGGGGATTCTCATTCCGATTTCAGAGGAGATTCTTAGGTCAAAAGCCGAGTCTGCTTTATCTAATATGATGGCCTCGAGGCCTGAACGTATACCTAAAAATGCCGTCAAATTCGTCTTTTGGCTTATTTCCTCCAAATAGGGATGAACCGTATGTATCCACCCAGAACCCTCTCCAGCCGCCTTACCAAGCACGTAGAGTCTTGGCCCGAAACGAAACTTATTATCACCATTTTCGAGAACACCTAAATCCGTGAGGGTGTGAACCATGTTGAAGACCGTGCTTTTATTGAAGCTTAGCGTTTTTGTTATTTCGCTGATACCCAACGGCTTTTTTTCCTTAGAAAAAAGCTCCAATATGCTGAAGCATTTATCCAACGCAGGGACCCTTTTATATTCCGGCTTCATTCTTCTCACTCCAAACGTGCATAATATTCTCTATAGAAATTATTTGGTCTCTATATAAAACAGTATTGAATTGTTGTCAAGAAAAAAATGAAGCGGTTGTGAAAAAAATAAGAAATCTCTCAGTGAAATAGCTGGAAGCTGTTGCCCCTCCTGATTTCAACCTGTTGCGAGATAAGGCGGGCACACCACTCTTTTGAGCGTTATGCTCGGAGACAGGCTTGACCGCGCGCACAATCGCGATGGGCGGGGCACGATCCGCATATCCTCATCATCGGATGGCGCAGGCCTTTGGACTTCGGCATGTTTGGTATGCTCCTCAAGACATATCTGCTGCAGGGAATTAGGAAAAAAATTCTGAACAAGTATCCTTTGGAATCCTATGCCTCCAAGACTCTTGATCGGTCGTTACGCCTTCAGACTACGTTTGCCAGATCAGGGAGGAACAGCCCAAGTTTACAGAAATGGCTCTATAGCCCTTAAACCCCACTATGTGAAGAGGGAGTTTTGTCGGAGTCTTCTGAAGCAGCTATTCATTTTCGATTGCCGCAAAATTGCAGATACGGTGCATAATAGGAGAATGTTTTTTGCCTTTAATTCGAATCTTGTTCCTGAGACCTGAAGGTGCAGTCGTTTGAAAAGGAATCTGGGTAGAATAAGGCCCTTCTTGGGTTCAGCAGATAGAGCTCGAATCGGAAAAGCGTAATGGCTTACAGGTTAGATTCTGGGCCGGTTTAAATTACTGGATGAGGCCCATAGGAACCAGATCCCGAAGAATGGATTGAAGGAAAGATAAGGAGGTAAACGAGCCATGAAGTGTGCCTTTTGTGGGGGGGGATTAAAAAAGACCACGGTAACATTCAGCCATGAAGAGGATGAGACCTATATCCTCGTTGAGCATGTCCCGGCCGAGGTCTGCCCAAAATGTGGGGAAAGGCTCTATACGCCGGAAGTCACGAACACCTTGTTGCAGTTTGCCAAACAGCCGGTGAAACCTGCGAAGATGATTGACGTTCCAGTCTATGATTTTACTGAGAAGGCAGTGGGTTTGTAAGGATAGACCTTGTAGAGGGCTTTCCCCATAAGGAATTTTTTCGACTTGGTCGAAATTATTTCAACAATAGTCCGTGTGCGGGGCGGGACGTCCTCGACTACCACCACTCGATAATGGACCCGAGTCTCCCAAACCGCAGTCCTTCTCTCTTCTCAACCTCCCGGATCCAATTCCCCAACCCCGAGGCATGATGGATAATCAGGGGGATGCTGTGATCGGGAAGGATGTCTGCGGGCAGGCCATGCCTATAAATGACGCTCTGGATATGCCCCCATGTCTCCTCCGTGTCCCATGGAGTGGGATGAATAAATCCATGATTGGCCCCATCTACCCGGGAGTAGCCCCATTCGTCAGGGAACTCCTCCTTGAGCCGCCGCATCAGTTGAATCGCCCTAAGATTCACCTCAACGTTGAGCCCTTTATTTAGGTTGTTCAATATCTTATCGTCAAAAGACTCAAAACCGATTGATGCAAGGAGGATGCGCGTTCCCATTGATTTAGCCAGCGCTAATGCCTCTCTCAACCACCTCTCCCCTTTCAGAAACCAGTCAGCCCTCAGGGTGAGATTTATCTGGGTGAGCCTAACCTCCCTTTCTTTGAGTTTGGTCAGTAAATTAGGGAGGCCCGGAAGGGCGTTCTCGTTGATAAGCTCGAATGGGATTTTTCTCCCATCCACTGCCTCGGGCAGGCAGGCAATTTGCGCCAGGACTGTTCCCATCTCCAGCACGCCATAGAAGCCTTTATCCACTGCCACATCGCAAAAGCTGCAACCCTTCAACCAAATTCCGACCTTCCGGCCATTTTTTCCGTCCAAGGATGTCGGGTAGTCGATTTCCACCCATCGCCATTTGGCCGCATGGGGACATCCTATCTGCTGGAGCACCTGGCCGGCAGTGATTTTTATGGGCTCAATTCGCCCTTTTCCGACTCTGTAGAAATTGCCCCAGGCGACCTTTGCCAAAAATCTCTGATCCCAAGCCATTTTGGGGTTCTGAATCATCTCACCGTCTGCTCTACGGCAAAGCAGTCCCGGAATCTCTCCTCCCTTTCTTGCATCGAGATCCTGCAGGAGTTCGATCGCCTGTTCGGCCGGTCCGTGCAGAGCAATGGAAAACCGATCTGAAACGCCTTTAAAACGGTGATCATTATCCTCCCAGCCCTTTTCCCCAATATAGTCCACATCGGCCTGGGGTCCTGCCAAAATAGTGAAGACACCCTCGTTTTTGAGTCCTTTGGCAAGGGCCAAGAGATCTTGCCGACCGCTCAATGTGGAAAAACCGATGACAGGCCTTTCTCCCCCGAAGTAGTCTGCCAATCCCTTCTTGAGGGCTGTTTTGTCATCCTCCCGTGCAACAGCAACAACGATGCATTCATAGGGGGTATTCTCTTGGATCACTGTGGCTGCCATCTGAGGCCCCAACAAGCCATAGGTCTCGCCTGCGAAATGGCTGGCGATTATAACCATTCTTTTTTTCTTATTCGGCATCGTATTATACGGAAAATAAGGGGGATATGATCTGCGGAGGGAAGCCATCTTTATTAGAGGCGAATCTGAAGTGTATGTTCAGGATCCTTTAAACTGCGGTGGTCTCTTTTCCAGAAAGGCGCTCTTCCCCTCTGCATGGTCTTCCGAGTAAGTGGTCAGGAGAAACTGATCTCCGTCCATATAGATCCCTGTACGATCCAGCGCGGTGCTGATGCTTGTCACGGCCCGCTTTGTCATCTCCACGGGTAGTGGTGGCTTCTTCAAAATCTTCTCCGCCATGGCCTCAGCGGCCTCAAGGGTTGCTCCATCCGGGGCCACCTCTTCGGCAAGTCCCCATCTCAAACACTCTTCTGCGGGTACCTTTTCAGCCAGCAGAATCATCTTTTTGGTCTTTGCAGGACCGATGAGATGAAGGAGCCGGGGAATGGAGCCCCAGCTATAGTTTAGTCCCAACTCGATCTCGGGGATGCGCATATAGGCGGATTCTCCCATGATTCGGAAATCGCAGGAGATCACAAGAGAGACCCCACCCCCGATACAGAATCCTTCGATAGCGGCCATTGTCACCGGGCGGAGTTCCTCCCAGGCCTGGCAGGCCTCCGGTCCAAGGATGACTCGCTCCCGCCGTTCGGACAGTCCCCCTGTCATGATCTTGTCGATCTCGGGGTCCTTGAGATTGAGACCGGCGCTGAAGACCCCCCGGGCCCCAGTCAGGATAACCACGCGAATATCAGGATCCTTTTGGATTTCCCGGGCCGCATCTTTCAGCTCCCTGAGCAGGCGCAAACTAAGGGTATTTAATAATTCTGGAGGGTTCAGAATGACCTTTGCCAAAGGCCCTTTCCTCTCGACAATTAAATCACGGTATGTCATGGCATTCGCTCAATTCCGATGTTACAAAAACGATCTGCGTTTCTTACAAATTGTCTCAGCCTAAATCCTTATCCAAAACCACTAAGGCATCTACGGCCACGGGCTGACTTCCTGAGATGATGACCGGATTGATGTCGATCTCCTTTATGCGCTCATTCTCAAGGCCGATCTGCCCCACCTTAATCAGGATATGGGAAAAAGTATTCAGGTCAGCAGCCTCCATACCACGCACCGCCTCTAAGATCTTGTGCCCTTTTATATCCTTCATCATCTCCAAGGCATCCCTTTCTTCGAGAGGGGCGACACGGAACGATATATCCTTCAGGATCTCGGTAAATATACCCCCGAGCCCAAACATGACGCACGGGCCGAACTGGGGATCGCGGGTGAGCCCAATGACGAGTTCCCTCTGGCCTTTCACCATCTCCTGAACCAGGATTGCATCTTCTGCTCCTATGTTAGCAGCGATCTCTTCAAAGGCCGTCTTAGCTTCCTCTTCATTCCTGATATCTACTTTAATCAGGCCCTTTTCCGTCTTGTGGGCAATACCGGACGAGCAACCTTTCAAGACAAGGGGGTAACCGATTTCCTTAGTCGCGTTGATGAGATCTTGAACACTATCAACTATCAACTCCCTCGTGATCGGTATCCCATAAGAAGCCAGGACCTGTTTGGATTCGTACTCTGAAAGCGTTGTTCGTCCTTCCTCTAAAGCTTTTTCTATAATTTCCATTTATTCCTCCTCTGATCAATCAGGATTCAAGAATAATTCAAACCGCTGCTCTCTGATTATATTACCCCACTGTTCCACTTTACGCTCTTCGGCGATTTTAAAACCGTTTTGTTCATAAATCGTTTGGGCCTGATCCAAACCCTCAAAGGTCCAAAGGTATACCCGTTTGTATCCTGTTTCTCTACTGAAATCAATTGCCTTTGAAATGAGTATCTTCCCGATGCCATGGCCCTGGTAATGAGGGTCAACAATATACCACCTCAACCTTGCATCATCCGGATGGTCCCGGTCCCCGGTAATGGCGATGGATCCTGCTAACTTATCTCCAGAGACGGCACTCCATAGCCTGTCCTTCTTCTCGTTAAAGCGGGTGATGAAATCGGAAAGTTCCCTGCTGACCTGGGCCTCGAAAGATTGGTCCAGACCCCAATGCTCTTTGTAGTACACGGCGTGGAGAGTAGTGATTTGACCTATGACTCCAGGAAAATATCCAATTATCTCAAATGAATTTTCCATTTTTTCTTTCATCTCTATAGAGATTCCCATCTCGTTCCCAAAAGCTATTCCGGGAACACGCTTAGGCCTGAAGCTACAGCTTACAGCGCACAGGAATGGAACCTGCAGTAGGTTCCGGATCAAGTGTGTTAAGGGTTAAAATTGATTTAGAATCCCCTTATAACCGCAAAACCCAAGAGCCCTGATGGCCCCTTATGCAGCCTGAGCTATATAAAAGAGCTTTACATAACAGCGGATATTTGTAAAGTATTCAATTTGGTGCAGGGTATTTCCATGGCAAGCGGTTCTTCGACAGCGGTAAAGATAAAATATCAGGCATTCTTGGGGCAAGTGCATTTACCCCCTTTTGAATTAAACGATTTGCGTTGCGTTAAAGCCCTTGAAATAACGGGTAAATATGGTAATCTGAAAAATCTTTTACCCCATTTTTGTGCCAGAATTTGAGACCTTTGAAACGTCTGTTTCCAGTATTGGGCAACCGTATTGACTTAAGCTTAGTTATGGGTGGCTAAATTGGGCATAACCATGCGCCTTGAAAAAAAGAACAGCACAAATTCCTCAATTTAGATTGTAATTTGCGGTTTGCTGGTCTTGTAGTATACTAAGGGGGCGAAGGCTTAAAGAGGTATAGAAATGATCAACCTAAATCAGCTCAGGTCTTTTTATCAGGCAGCTAAGCATATGAATTTTAGCACAGCGGCTAAAAGGCTTTTTATTACCCAGCCGGCTGTCACGGCCCAGGTGAAGCACTTTGAAGATTACTTGGAGCTAAAGCTCTTCAAGAAAAGGGGGGGGAAACTTTATCTTACGGACGAAGGGAAAACCATATATGAGTATGCACAACAGATCTTCGAATGTGAAAAAGAGATCGAGAATGCCGTTGAAGAGATAAAGAAATTAAGCAGAGGGACCCTGCGATTGGGTACAGCCAGGACGTATGCCCGTTATTTTATGCCTTTTTTGATATATCATTTTCGTGAATACTATCCCCATATCACGATCCGGCTGGATGAAGGCAGCTCGGAGGACATGATCCAAAGCCTCTTTGATTTAAAAAACGAATTGGCGATTGTATCCAAGGCAAAAGAATCCAAGGATATACGTTTTGTTTCCTTCAGCCATGAGCCGTTGATACTCATACTCGCACCGGATCATCATTTGGCACGAAAAAAGGCTGTTTCCGTCCAGGAACTGAGTAATGAAACGATCATTATGAAAGAGACCGGTTCAGGGACCCGGAGGCTGGTAAACGGATTATTTGCTACAAACGGTTACTCCCCGAAGGTATTAATGGAAATGAGCGATGCGGAGATGATTAAACTGCTGGTTCAGCATGGAGAAGGGATCTCCTTCTTAGTAAGAGAGGTCGTGGCCCGTGAACTTAAAGAGAGAAAATTGGTTTCTGTCCCTCTAAAAGGGAAGAAGATGTTTTTGGATGTGAGCATTGGCTACTTAAAGAACCAGCCCCTTTCCCCTCCGGCACAGGCCTTTCTTGATAATCTGGAGAACTTAGGGACAGAGAAAATGCGTTTTCAGGGGATAGGTCACTTGTTAGAGAAAATGCCTGCAAAACGAGGGTAAGTCCTAAGCGTGTACCATAGCTCTTAGTTGGGCCATGTCCAATTCAGCCAGTGAGTTTATAATGAGATCCGGCCTTGGCGTGTGGGCGGGATAGAGATCATCTTGCTTAAACCATCCCGTGGTTACCAGAATCGTGCGGATGCCGATCTGAGCAGCCCCTTTAATATCACTTTCGGGCCTGTCACCGATCATAAATACCTCCCCTGCTTTTTTTTCCAAGCCTCTCAAACCCTGTTGATACATCACCGGATTTGGCTTACCGATAAACAGGGGATCCATACCGCTGCCCACCTGAAAAGGGGCGATCAGGGTGCCGCCTCCAGGCAGTACAACAGGCTTGTTATTGCGCGTGCCATCCAGGCTGGCCTCGGGATTGGTGCCTATCAGTTTGGCCCTGCCGCGAAGCAAGATATTCATCCCGGTTGTCAGGCTGTCATAGCATAGTCCTTCGCCCTCGCCGACAACCACATAATCCGGGGCATCTTTATCCGCGGTCCCGTATTCCGCAAGGGCAGCATGTAATCCCGGTCCTCCTACCGCATAATAGGTAAACCCGGGCGTCACCCGCTGCAGGTAACTCGCCGTGGCCATGGCTGAGGTCAGGATATTCTCAATGCCACAATGACGGACCCCAAGCTTTACCAGCCTGTCAAGAACCGCCTGCGGTGTGGTGGAAGAGTTGTTGGTCAGAAAAAGGTATGGATAATCCCGAATCATTTCCAGAAAAGAAATGGCCTCTGGAATCGCACTATTCCCGCGGTACACTATCCCGTCCATATCAATTAAAAATCCTAATTCAGGCATCATATTATTCAAAGATCCTATTCATCTGAAAAATAGAATTTCTGGCTCTTCCTGAGGAACGTCATTCTTTTCCGCTTCATCCATGAGCCTGACTTTGTTCCCGGGCAGCATCCTGCCCACAGTCCTGCGTCTAAGATCCTTGGAATCCTCAACCCGGCATGGTATAGGGAACATACATCAAATTATAAGTTCAGTCATTCGAGAACGAATATGATTGAGACCTTACCATGCCCCTTCCCTTGCTGACGGCTTGGCTGAAAGCCGGCTGGGGTAGATTTAATATCCAAGATAGCCGAGTCTGGCTGATTCCCAACTGATCTGTTGCCCAGTAACAGAGAAGGCTGCTGGCCCGAGTTCTTTTTCTGTCCTTTCCAGACTCTATGATGTCTTCGGAACTCATGCCCATGATTTCGGCCACCCTCTGAATTGCCTTCTCCAAATCATAACCTTTCGCTTTCATCATGTAGTTCTTAAAATCAACTTATAATATGATGTGAGGGATTTGCGCTGTACCATTTTTTCAGTCAGGCCATATAAGCAAATATAACAGATAATAGCATTTTCTGCAAGAATATAGCTCACCGCAAAATTGGACATTTGTTTTAAAACCATGGAAATCCACGGAAAAAAGTGGGGTAAAAGTGTTTTGGGACGTCCAGAATCCTTAGCCATTTCAGATGGTTAAATACAGCGCAAACCGCTCTGATGTGCGTCCCCCAGCCCCACTCCTTTTCGTGCCCTTAGTATGCTTCGTGGTAAAATCTCTGGTAACCGTTCACAGGTTCAGGGTTCAACCTTCAGGGTTAAGGACAAAGAAGGCATTGAAGACCCGATGTCCTCGTCAAAAATGCTCATTTTCCCAAGTAATTGCCAATTTGGCTCCAAATTTTGGATTAGGCCTGACGAGGATGACGCTTTTCTCGTAAATACGCATCCCAAATGCAGTCCGGGGACGAGAATGGAACCTTGAACCCCTGAACCTTTGAACCCGTGAACGGGTACAATCTCTGTTTAGTTCCCCGCATCTGTTTCACTGAAGACGGGATCTCCGTTGCATTTTGACCGGCTTGTCCGGGTTAGTAATTACTCGCCCCAGCGCTTGAAAAGGTTATGCTCAATCTGCAGATAGTCAAAGATCTTTCCAATGGTCTGGTGAATGATGTCATCAATGGTCTTAGGTTGGTGATAAAAAGAGGGTACAGGGGGAAGGAGGTGGGCACCCATGTCAGCGGCCATGGTCATCAGCCTGAGATGCCCTTTATGAAGAGGGGTCTCCCTTACCACGAGGACCAATTTTCTCTTCTCTTTTAGGGTTACGTCCGCGGCCCTGACAAGGAGGTTGTTGGTATAAGAGTTGGCGATTCCGGAAAGGGTCTTTATGGTGCACGGCGCTACCACCATTCCGGAGGTCAAAAATGACCCGCTGGCCAAGGAAGCGCCCACATTTCTATTGTCGTAGCAGTAGTCGGCCATGGCCTTAACATCGGCTGACTTATAGTCAGTTTCAATCTCAATATTTCTCGCCCCTGACTCGGATATGATGAGGTGTGTTTCGATCCCTTTTTCCTTAAGGAAACCGAGCAGTTTTACCCCGTAGATTACGCCACTTGCGCCTGCAATTCCCACAACGATTCGTTTGTTCATAATGAGATCCGAGGTTAAAGATTAGAGAATTTTCATGGATGCCTCGATGACGGCCTCTGCAAATTCGGCATCTTCCATGTTTGCATCTACTTCCAACACTTCACTCCCCGGATTCAAACCATCTTGCAGTTCCTCAACAAAGACGCGGTCCTCTTCAGGATCGTAGGTGGCATTGCCGGGATAATCAACAGAAGACCATCCCCGCAGCGGGATCAGGACCTTGACGGGCCCCTCTGCCCGATTCAGTTTTTCCTTAAAGGCTTTTGCAACCGCTCTTAACTCATCGGGAGCAAGACGCACCCATGTGCGGAATCTGTCTAAGTCGTACTTTCTACGTTCATGATACTCCGGTTTATATTTGGATTTGGCAGGGGTCATGTGGTTGACACTACAGGTGGATATCACCTGGGGGATCCCTGCCTTGCCTGCGGATTCCATCCGATTGGGCCCCGCATCTCTCATAAACCCGAAGAGATGTTCCCCAACCCCGCCCGGCGCAAGATCTATGACGCCCTGGAAAAGCCCTTGTGACAGCATCTCTTCCATGGCCCTGTCCCCGATCCCTGACGCGGAAAAACCGATCACCTGATAACCTCTTTTTTCAAGGGCAGTCCTCACTGAACTGGCACATTTTTCACAGGGGCCTAACATTGTCATTGCAATAGCCTTCCCCTTTTCACCCCGGGAAGAAGTGATTGTTCCCTGGACCATCCCGGCTAATGCATAGGCGGCCCTGTCCACCACGTTTTTGAGGAGGTCTGAAAGGCCGGATATCTCAATGACCGAATGGAACAGGGCGATGTCGCCGGTACCGATATAGCGGGTAGCAAGTCCAGGCAGGGCAGCAGTGGAAGAAATCATCAGCTTGGGGACGCCGAACGGAAGCGCCCTCATGACCTCTGTGGCCATGAGCGATCCGGTTGATCCGCCGATACCGATCACGCCATCCAGTTTTCCTTCAACAAAGTATTCACCGGCAATGCGCGACGCTCCCGCGATAGTGATATTGGTGATCCGGGAACGTTCTTTTGATGCACGGATTTCCTCGATGCTGCTGCCGCCGGCCACTGCCACCTTCTCCGGTGTAATATCCGCCCGCGTCGGGCCTTCACCCCGCATAGAGATATCCATCAGCAAAGGCTTCAGCCCGAGGGATTCTATTTTATCCCTGAGGTAATAGGTCTCTTCACCCTTTGTATCCAAGGTGGAAATGATGAGCACCGCTTTTTCCATTATATTCTCCATCCGCAGACCCGCCTGCCACCGCGAGGCACAAGCGGGCAGGTTCCGCAGATTACCGCAGATTATTCTCCCATCACTCATTCAATATTCAATCCCGCGCATCGCGGGATCAATATTCAATCAAGAATCCCTACCCCTGTTCCGCCTCGATCTTCGCTTTGATATCCTTTTTCAGGGTCTCTTTATTGACCTTTCCCGAGTCTCCCACCGCAGGGAATTCATCGACGACTTCAAGA
>Ga0307424_1000499_pt1 | contig 20800 bp, 21 predicted proteins | sample SalMarWE160320MG_FD_202157 | JGI IMG/M metagenome (GOLD analysis project Ga0307424, IMG submission 202157) | Salt marsh sediment microbial communities from the Plum Island Ecosystem LTER, Massachusetts, United States - WE1603-20 | ecosystem: Environmental > Aquatic > Marine > Intertidal zone >... | reverse complement strand
GAACCCGACCTCGACGAAGCAGTCGCCTCAGCACTCTCCGCCATCGAAACACCCGATGCCGACATCGAACCCGTCGAGACTGAAACGATCGACACAGAGTCGATCGAACCCGGTGACGAATCCGAAACGATCGACACAGAGACGATCGAACCCGGAGACGAACCCGACCTCGACGAAGCAGTCGCTTCAGCACTCTCCGCCGTGGAACCGTCGAACATCCAAGACACGCAGGTGGAGCCCGGGTTGATCGAGAGCCCCAGCGTGGCGTGGGGTTCGACCTGGGGCAGCGCAGCACAAGGGTGGGTGCGCCATGATGGCGGTCGCTCGACGTGGCGTCCCATCGTGACCACCACATCCGACGTCGGGGCGTGGGAAGTAGACACGTTCCTCGGCATCGTCGCGGGTGATGCCACAGTTGCCGAGACCGGCAATCTCGCAGGGGCCCGCAAGGCGGCTCTTCAGGCGCTGGTGGACGAGGCCCTCTCCAGAGGAGCGCATGCCGTCGTCGGAGTTCGAACGGCCGTCCACGAAGTTGGGCGGAGTGTGGTCTTCAGTGCAGTTGGTACTGCGGTAACGCTCAGAAACCCGTCTTGACGAGTTCGAAGTCGCCCGACACCGATTTGAAGCGAAGCTGCACTTTCATCCTCTGCTCGGGAGGAGCGCCTGAAGGCGACGGGAGCTTGATACTGCCGGAGAGGCTGCGAAGCTCGACATCGACACTCCGTCCCGTCGGCAGACCGACCGTTGCGTCGCCAGAGACCGTGACCACCCCGATATCGCTTCCCAGGTAGCTCCGGACGACCACGTCGCCCGACGCAGAGTGCAACCGTACGTCACCCCGAGCCTCGCCGATGGTGATATCGCCGGAGGCGGTGTTGACCGAGATGTCCTCCACCGCTTCGCCAATCCGCACCTCACCCGACGCCGAGTTCAGCTTGCCTCTGCCAATGAGCTTGTTGACCTCCAGATCGCCCGATGCCGACTTCAGCGACAGCTCCCTGCGGACTTCGATGATCCTTGCGTCGCCGGATGCGAGCGAGGCAGTGAGATCCTCAACCGGTACCTCGACGTCGAGGTCGGCCGACGCGAGCGACGCCGATACGCTCACGCCCTCAGAGACGGTCACAGTGACATGCACCGTTCCTCGCCACACCCGCTCCTCCTGTCGCACGGTGACGGTGTCGCCGCTCTGCTCGACGATCGCCGTGTCCGAGCCTCGGCCTTGAAGGTCGACCACCATCGTTCCGGGATCGCCGGCAACGACCCGCACGCTCCCCGACGCCAGCCGGATGATCACCCTCGGCCGTTCTCCCACGGAAAAAGACTGCGTGCTCATAGGTCGACCGTCCCCGTCACCTTCTTGCCCGTCTGCCTGACGTGTGCCTTGGACGAGAGTGTCTTCACGACCCACGAGTTCACCGAGTCACCCGCGCCGGCAGCGGCGTTCTCGACCATCTCTTTGACGGTATCTGGCAGCCGAAGCGTGAGCCTCGCCTCGTAGGAACCCGTCGTCTCGCCGACTGCCTCGATAGCCCGCACGTGAAGCTCCGGTTCGCCCTCGGCAACGATGACATCGATCTCATAGTCGGGAAGCTGCGCCGACGTCTCGTTGGCGGCCTGCTGCGCGAGTTCCAGCACGATTTGACGAACGGTGGGTTCGAGGATGGCAAGGATCGCTCGTCCAGCCGACTCGACCGACGGGTCTGTCCCGCCGAATGCGATCTGGCGTGATACGGCTTCCTCGAGCTGAGTGAGTGCGCTGTAGCTATTCATGACATCATTATGATGTCACAACGACGTCACGTTGTCAACCTCGTAGAGGGTGGTCCGACGAGACGCCACCCGCCCGGCGGCCCGGATCAGGGACCCGAACGCCTCTGGGGTGACCTCCTGACCGTGTGACGCCCCCGCCGATCTGGTGATGATCTCCCCCATCAACGTGCCTCCCACGTCGTTGCACCCGGCCTGCAGCAGACGAGCGGCGCCGTCCTCTCCAAGCTTCACCCATGACGCCTGGATGTTCGGTATCAGCCCGTCGAATGCGATCCTCGCGACGGCATGCATGAGCACGACCTCATCCCATGTCGGCCCCGGCCGAGCATCACCGGTCAGGTAGATGGGGGCTCCCATGTGGACGAACGGCAACGGTACGAACTCCGTGAAGCCTCCCGTCCGTTCCTGAATGGTTCGGATCACGTCGACGTGGGACGCCCAGGAGTCAGGGTCGTCGATGTGGCCGAACATGATCGTCGCAGTCGAGCGAAGACCGAGCTCGTGCGCCGCAATCATCACATCTGCCCACTCCGCGGTGGTGATCTTGTCCGGACACAGGTACCGCCGTATCCGATCGTCGAGGATCTCGGCCGCGGTGCCGGGGAGAGTTCCGAGACCGGCGTCTCGCAGACGACGGAGATACGCCCGGACGGGCACACCGAGCGTTTCAGCGCCCTGCCAAACCTCGAGGGGGGTGAACCCATGGATGTGCATAGACGGGACAGTGGCCTTGATCTCCTCTACCAGCTCTACATAGAAGTCCCCCGTAAACCCCGGATGGATGCCACCTTGGAGACACACCTCAGTCGCGCCTCTCTCCCAGGCCTCGGCTGCAAGGGCGACGACGTCCTCCACACTCATGAGGTAGGGCTCCCCGCGAAGGTTCAGGCTTCGGGGTCCCTTGGAGAACGCGCAGAACCGGCACTTGTAGGTACACAGGTTCGTGTAGTTGATGTTCCGATTGACCACGTACGTGACGGTGTCTCCGACGGCGCGCGCTCGGAGTCTGTCTGCCGCCCATGCGATCGCCTCCACGTCGCTCCCGCGGGCCCGGAACAGTGTTGACAGCTCCGACCTTGAGGGCCTGGTGCCGGACAACGACCGGTACAGGATGCTGCTCACCTTCGCGCTGGCACCACCGAGAGGCTCCCCGGCGGGATCTGCGCCCACCCAGGCCGGATCCGACCACTCCGCAGACAACCGGGTCTCCGGAGCCGGGACCGCCAGGTCCTTGCCGGGCGCCCACGGGATGTTGGGCCGTACGGCCCCTGATGCATCGACGTGATGGAGGTACGCCGTCCACGAGGCGCGAGGGAGATGGGCGCGCAGATCGTCGATCGGCACACCCAGCGGTATGCCGGCACGTTCGACCAGCCTCCCGCCGAGCGCGTCCCGTAGGGCAGCGACCAGCGCATCGTCCCATCCTGCCAACACCAGGTCGGCGGCTCCTTCGCGGACTGCCGCCACCGCCTCGTCGACGGTCGCGGCTGGCGTCGAGACGCATGCCGAGACACCGGGAAGTCCAACGATCGATGACGCCTCACTCGGGCGATCCGATCGCAGATAGGCGGCCCGGCTTCGGGAAAGCGCGTCGAGGACTTCGGACCTCGGTCCAACGTCGATCACCGTGAGGCGCCATCCAGGAACATCGGTTCTGATCTCGTCCGGCCGCAGCACCCAGGCGAGCGGCTCGCCACCCCCGGCTCCCAGAGAGACCGTCAGGACTTCCTCTCGCGCCAGGGCGTCGATAGCTTCGGTCGAGGCGGCAGGGACTTCTCTGACCACATGGCCTGATGGACGAGAGAACGTGATCATGCCGCGACCAACCCCAACCCGTCGATCTCTTCTCGGAGCCGGCCCAGCATCCGCTGGTCGATCCACGTCGCGTCGATGAACTCCGGATACACCGGCATACGCGCCCTGAGCTCGAATCCCGCAGCTTTGGTTCTGGCGAGCAGGTCCTCGAGATGGGGCCAGGGACGCTCAGGGTTCACCCAGTCGATCGTGATCGGCGACACGCCGCCCCAGTCGTTGACCCCTGCGTCGAGGTATCGCTCGAACTGGTCGGTGAGGTTTGGCGGCACCTGGATGTTCATCGTGGGACCGAATAGCCATCTTGCGACTGCGGCGACCCTCGCGACGAACTCGGGCGTTGGTGTCGCTCGCTTCCGCATGGGCGTGTCGGCCTTGGGCTGGAAGTTCTGCACGATGACCTCCTGGACATGCCCGTGGCGCTCATGAAGCGACGCCAGGGCCATCAAGCTCTCGATGATCTCCCTTGGCGTCTCACCGATGCCGATGAGGACGCCGGTCGTGAACGGGACACGCGCCTTGCCGGCCGCTTCGATCGTCTCCACTCGCACGGAGGGGACCTTGTCGGGACTCCCGAAGTGCGGCATACCGACATCGGTCAGGCGATCGGAGATGTTCTCCAACATCAGACCCATCGAGACGTTCGTCCGCCGGAGCCACTCGATCTGCGCCGGGGTCATGACTCCCGGATTGGCATGGGGAAACAGCGATGTTCGCTCGACGATCAGCTCGGAAGCCACCCGCACGTACTCCATCGTCGAGGAGAATCCGCGTTCCTCCAAGAACGCCTGTGCCGCAGGCCATCGGTCCTCTGGCCGGTCTCCGAGTGTCAGGAGCGCCTCGGTGCATCCATACCGCTCCCCAGCGCGTGCCATCTCGACGACCTCGTCGAGTGTCATGTACTCGCCTCCCGCTCCTGGAGGTTTCGCGAACGTGCAGTAGGTGCACCGATCCCTACACAACGTGGTGAGAGGCACGAACACCTTCCGGCTGTAGGTCACCGTTTTCCCTTTGCCCTCGTCACGGAGCCGGCTTGCCTCTCTGAACAACGGTTCGGAGGGTGTGCGGCCCAATAGGTAGTCGAGCGCCAGATCGGGATCGAATGACGGATGCGGCATGGCCCCACACGCTATCACGCGGCGTGGATCTCTCCAGCAGGTAACATCGACATGTCCGGTTTCCCCAGGTCCAGGAGGAACTCCATGAGGATCGCCATCAATGGTTTTGGCCGCATCGGGCGCGCCGTCTATCGGATCGTTGCAGCGCGCGAGAGCACGCCTATCGAGATCGTCGCCGTGAATGATCTCACGGATGATGCGACGCTCGCCCACCTGTTCAAGTACGACACCAACATGGGCCGGTTCGACGGCATCGTTACGCTCGAGGAAGGCGTCATGCACGCCGGTGGCCAGTCGGTCAAGATGCTCGAGGAACGCGACCCGTCGAAGCTCCCCTGGAGAGAACTGGGCGTCGACGTCGTCGTCGAGTCGACCGGGGTGTTCAGAACGAGAGACAAGCTCAACCTCCACATAGGAGCTGGGGCCAAACGTGTCGTGTTGACTGCGCCCGCCAAGGACCCGATGGACGCGACGATCGTCCTCGGTGTCAATGACGATGGGTTGAGTCCTGACGATGTCCTGGTGTCGAACGCATCGTGCACGACCAACTGCCTCGCGCCGGTGGCCAAGGTTCTCAATGACTCGTTCGGCATCGAACGGGGCCTCATGACCACGATCCACGCCTACACCAACGACCAGCGTCTGCTCGACATGCCACACAGTGACCTTCGTCGAGCGCGCGCCGCAGCGGCCAACATCACCCCAACGACGACCGGCGCGGCGAAGGCCATCGGTCTCGCGATTCCCGAGCTCGCCGGCAAGCTGGACGGAATGGCCGTGCGCGTGCCTGTGCCAGACGGGTCGCTGGTCGACCTCGTCGTCGTGCTGAATCGTGACGTGACGGCCGCCGAAGTGAACGCAGCGATGCAGGCGGCGGCAGAGGGTCCGTTGGAGGGCATCCTCGAGTACAACGTCGATCCCATCGTCTCCAGCGACATCGTCGGCAACCCACACTCGAGCATCTTCGACTCGGCGCTCACCAACGTTATCAACGGCAACCTCGTCAAGGTCGTGTCGTGGTACGACAACGAGTGGGGCTACTCGAGTCGCGTCGTCGATCTCCTCGAACTCATGGGAGATCAACTCTGAGGCAACCTCGAGGTCCCCTGCTCTTCGCCATCTTGATGGTGGCAGGGTGTACGACGCTGCCCAGCGGCACTACCGAGACCTCGACGTCGACTGCGCCGTCGACCACGGTGCCCTCGACGACCGCGCCATCGTGTGGAGGGGAGTTCTCCGAACGCGGAGAACTCCTCTCGTTTCACGTCGAAGGCGACGCCAGCCGCATTTCCGCCCTCCACACGGATCAGAACGGAGCATGCGAGCAGTTCGTGATCGGCTTCACCACGGAGGCCGGCGCACCTGCGACGTCGGTGGGCAACGTCGAGGTCGAATTCCTCCGTGACATCGGCGTGATCAGGATCGCGCTCCCCGACATCACGAACACCAGCATCACCGACGGTGTCTTCGAATCAACGCTGATCGATCGTGCGTACGTGGTGAGGGGGCAGGATGGGTCGCTCTACGTCGACGCCCACCTGTCGGCACCTTCGATGGCGCGCGCGGAGATCGTGCAATCTCCTGCAAGGGTCGTGGTGCAGCTCGAGCCAGGCGGGCAAGAGCTTCCGGCGCCCGCTCCGCGAAGTGATCTCGTGGTGCTCCTCACTCCGAGGCAATCCGAGGTCGCCTACCCGCTGACCGTCTCAGGGTACTCGAGGACATTCGAAGCAAACGTGGTGATGCGAATCCTCCAGGGAGGTTCGATCGCCGCCGAGCAGGTGGCGACGGCAACCGACTACCTCGAGGCATGGGGGGAGTTCTCCTCGGTATTCGAGTCCGGCCCGAAGGGCACCGTGCAACTCGTCGTTGGCGAAGGCGGCGATCAGGACGTGTCGCTGGATCTCGTTGTCAATTGAACAGTCCCGGAATCGGGTTCACTGTCACCAGCCCACCAGTGATGTCGACGTGTGGCACGAGTGAGTGGACGAATGGCACATCCACCGTGCCCGACGATGTCTGCACGACGAGTCTGTCCTGTACCCCCACCACGACGTCGATGATCTCGCCAAGTGGAGTTCCTTCCTGATCTTGAACCTGTAGGCCGATGAGGTCGTCCGGCCAGTATTCACCGGGCTCGAGGGCCCTCCTGGCCTCGGGTTCGATGGAGAGCAGCTTCCCTCTGAGCTCTTCGGCGGAGGTCCGGTCATCGATTCCCTCGAAGCTGACGATGAGTGACGCACCGTGCTGCCGACTGGCCCGAACCACCAGCTTCGAGCCTTCTGGCGTGCCGAGCACGGCACCGCGGGTGAATCGAGTGGGGTTGTCAGACTCGGAGGCCACCACGACCTCGCCGCGGACTCCGTGGGCTTTGAGGATGCGCCCGACGATCAATCGATGAACTCGACCCCGGTATGAAGGCCCTCTTCGTCCCCGGCCGCCTTGGCGAGTGTCCGAACGGCCCTTGCGACCCGTCCCCTCCTGCCGATGACACGACCCATGTCGGACTTCACGGTCCTGACCTCCACGACGACGTCCTCCGGACCCTCTTCAACCAGCGTGATGTCGACCTCGTCCGGGTGATCGACGATCTGCGAGATGATGTATGAGACCACCTTCTCGACGATGGCGCCACGGCTCATTCGTTGCTCCCAACCGTGTGGATCTGGCCTTTGGCGACCTTGAACAGCGACCAGGCGCCGGACTTCTCGAGGAGGCGCCGCACCGTGTCGGTGGGCTGCGCACCATTCTTGAGCCAGGCGAGTGCCTTGTCGTTGTCGATCTCGATCAGTGAGGGATCCTGTCGGGGGTCGTACCGGCCGATGATTTCGATGAAGCGCCCATCCCTGGGTGACCGCGCATCGGCGGCCACGACCCTGTACGTCGGCTGCTTCTTCTTTCCCATCCGCATCAGGCGGAGCTTCACCGCCATGTCGTCACCTCAACTTCCTCAGACCAGGGATCGCTTTGCCCTGGGTCATCATCTTCATCATCTTCTGTGCTTCGTTGAACTGCTTGAGCAATCCGTTCACTTCCTGCGCCGACGAACCGGAACCTGCCGCGATTCTCCGCTTCCGGCTCCCATCGATCAATTTGGGCCTTCGACGCTCTTCGGGGGTCATCGAGCGGATGATCGCTTCCACCTTGCCCAGATCCCTGTCCGAGATCTCCACGTTGCGAAGCATCGAACCGGCGCCGGGCAGCATAGCAAGCAGTTGGTCCAGTGCGCCCATTCCGCGGACCTGCTTGAGCTGCTGGAGGAAGTCCTCGAAGGTGAACGATGCCGTTCGGAGCTTGTCGACCATCGCCTCTGCCTCGGCCACGTCCCACGCGCTCTCGGCTTTCTCGATCAACGTCAGAACGTCGCCCATGCCGAGGATGCGTGACGCCATCCGGTCTGGATGGAATGGTTCGAGATCCTCGGGCTTCTCGCCGACACCGACGAACTTGATGGGACAACCCGTGACCTCGCGCACCGAGATCGCCGCCCCGCCTCGTGCGTCCCCGTCCAGCTTCGAGAGCACGATCCCGGTCAAATCGACATGCTCGAGGAAGCCCCGCGCGACATTGACTGCATCCTGACCCGTCATCGCATCGACCACCAGCAGGACTTCGTCCGGAGCCACCGCCTTCTCGACATCGGAGAGCTCCCGCATCAGTTCCTTGTCGATCTGGAGGCGTCCGGCCGAGTCGATGATCACGACGTCGTAGCCTTCGGTCTTCGTCTGCTGCATCGCGGCCTTGAGGAGTCTCGGCAGCTTACGGTCGGTCGCGACCGGCACCCCGACCCTCTCACCCAACCTGACGAGTTGGTCGACTGCTCCCGGACGTCGAAGGTCGGCGGCGACGAGCAACGGCCGACGCCCCTTCTGTTTGAGCAAGCGTGCCAGTTTGGCTGCCGACGTCGTCTTGCCGGACCCTTGAAGCCCCACCATCAGGATCGTCGCCGGACGAGCGGAGGTGAGCGGTGCCGCTTCTCCGCCCAACGTTGTAATCAGCTCCTCGTTGACGATCTTGATGACCTGCTGTCCGGGGGTGAGGCTCTTGGTGAGCTCGGCCCCTATGGCTCGCTCACGCACCCGTCCGAGGAACGCCTTGACGACCGACACGTTGACGTCGGCTTCCAGCAGCGCGAGACGGATCTCACGTAGGGTCGCGTCGACGTCGGCATCACTCAGCCGACCCTTCCCGCGCAATCGCGTGAAGACGCCATTCAGTCGATCGGAGAGGGATTCGAACACCCGAGGAGTGTACCGTGAGGGCAGTCCCAACCTGTCCCGAGTACACGAGCGCTCCCCGTGCGAGCCCGTGTCTCGTACTCGACCTTCGCACGTTCCAGGACCACGGGGCGTGCCGTACCGAGCCAAGGGTTCACGTGCGCGTCGCCACACTACGAAGTGCGAAATACGAAGCACGGATTGCGGAGCAAACCCCTCACGCGAATCGCGACAGAACCACACGCCATACGACGAGACCGGCACCCGTCACGACTGTCATCACCAACACGAAGACCGGGGGAACGTCCTGTCGGAGCATCAATCCCCTCAAAACCGCACCGAGCGGGGCCGCGACGACCCAGGCGAGGGCGATACGCCACACCCTGGCCGCCTCGGCGATGTTCGTCCGATCGAACGCGCCAAACCATGGAGCGACGAACGCCCACGCCGCGAGGAATGCTCCGATCGTCACCAGCAATCGCCCGGTTTGGCCGAGTGTCTCGTGAGTGGCGAACCCAACGATGGTCAGGACGCTGATGACGATGGCGTCACCGACGACAGCAGCGGTGCTCATGGAGCGGAGCGTAGTCACCGAACGAGTACCCTTCGTCGCGTCGGAAGGAGCCCAGTGAGCCTGACCATCGTCGATCACCCTCTCACCCAGCACTACCTCACCGTCCTCCGTGATCGCACCACCTCGACGGAACGTTTCAGGGAGACAACACGTCGCCTCGCATACACACTCCTGCTCGAGGCCACCACCGACATCCCCACTCGTCAGATGCCCGTCGAGACACCCCTCGGAGAGACGGTCGGCGTCCGCCTCGACCGCAGCATTGTCGCTGTTGCCGTCCTGCGGGCCGGTCTCGGGCTGTTGCAGGCCGTGCTCGACCTCATGCCGGGAGTCCGGGTCGGATACGCCGGAGTGCAGCGCGACGAGGAGACGGCGGAACCGCAGGAGTACTACACGAAGTTCCCCGACCTGGCGAACACCAAGGTCCTGATCCTCGAACCCATGCTCGCAACGGGCGGATCGCTCTCCTGGGCCGTCGACAAGGTCAAGGAGCACGGCGCTCGCGACATCACGGCGTTGTGCGTGGTCACCGCGCCTCCAGGCGTCGAACGCATGGAGCGCGATCATCCCGACGTTCGCATCGTTGCAGCGTCGCTCGACAGGGATCTCAGCGCCAACTTCTTCATCCAACCCGGTCTCGGTGACATGGGCGACAGGCTGTTCGGCACCCTCTGATGACCGCGTTTCAGGACGACGTGGTCGCGGCACTCGCCAGGCTCGAACCCGGCGAGGTGGTGACCTACGGCGAGATCGCCGCCCAGGCGGGACACCCCGGGGCGGCGCGGGCCATTGGTAATATCCTCCGCAACTCCTCCGGCGTCCCTTGGTGGAGAGTCGTGACCTCTCAGGGACGGCTCGTTCCAGGGTGCGAGGAGCAACAAGCCCGTAGGTTGACGGCGGAAGGCGTCGTCGTGCGTAAAGGTCGAGTCGTTCGACAGGAGTAGGAATGGATGCCGTGACACTGATCGAGAAGAAGCGTGACGGGGGGGAACTCTCCGCCGAAGAAATCGGCTGGCTCATCGGTCGCTACACCGACGGATTCGTTCCTGACTACCAGATGGCGGCGATGACGATGGCGGTCTACTTCAACGGGATGACCAATGACGAGCTCGCCGCGTGGACGGATGCAATGCTTCACTCCGGCGAAGTGCTGGACCTACACGGTGTGTCCGGCGTCAAGATCGACAAGCATTCGACCGGCGGCGTCGGCGACAAGGTATCGATCCCGCTGGTTCCCATGGTTGCAGCGACAGGAGTCAAGATCCCCATGATCAGCGGCCGCGGCCTCGGTCACACAGGCGGCACTCTCGACAAACTCGAGGCGATCCCTGGATTCACCACGGCCCTCGATCCGAGGAGATTCGCAGCTCAACTCGAAGAACTGGGCGTTGTGCTGGCCGGCCAGTCGGAGTCGCTCGTCCCGGCGGATCGGAAGCTCTACGCCCTGAGAGACACTTCCGGAACCGTTGAATCCAACTCGCTCATCGCCTCCTCAATCATGTCCAAGAAACTGGCAGAGAGCCTCGACGGTCTCGTCCTCGACGTCAAGGTCGGGAGAGGCGCGTTCATGCATGAGATCACTAGGGCCCGAAGACTCGCGAGAACGATGGTCGACATCGGCGCCGCCCACAAAGTGCCGGTCGTAGCTCTTCTCACGCCGATGGATCAGCCCCTCGGAAGGGAGGTCGGAAACGCCTCGGAGATCGCAGAGTCGCTCCAGGTGCTTCGCGGGGAAGGGCCGAATGATCTAGCCGAAATCACGCTCAGACTCGGCATGGTGATGCTGCTGCTCGGAGGAATCGCGAAGGACGAGAGTTCCGCCCGCACCATGCTCGAGCACACCATCGCCGATGGGAGCGCTCTCGAGAAGTTCGCCGAAGTGATCGAAGCACAGGGGGGAGACCCAAGAGTGGTCGAAGAACCCGAACGGCTGCCGCAACCTGGTCACCGCACCCACCTTCCAGCCCCCCGGACCGGTATCGTCTCGCAATGCGATGCACTCGCCATCGGTCTCGCGGCACTGCGACTGGGCGCGGGGCGAGAACGCAAGGAAGACAGCATCGACCCGGCCGTCGGAATCAGCGTCCTCGCCAAGGTTGGCGATGCCGTCGCAGAAGGCGAGCCGCTCGCCATGATCGCGTGGAACGATGCCAGCCGTCTCGAGTCCGCAACAGCACTCCTCGAGACGGCATGGGAGATCGGCGATGAGGCACCTCCCACGACTCCGATCGTGCTCGAGGAGATCAGATGACATTCGACGACATCGGCGTTGCGGCAATGACGATCGCGGAACGGACCGGCCGTGGCGCACATCGCGTGGCCGTGGTTCTCGGCTCGGGACTCGGTGACTACGGATCGACCCTCCCGGAAGCAATCGCCATCCCGTACGCCGAGATACCCGGCTGGCCGATGCCAACGGTGGCTGGCCACAAGGGCACTCTTTTCTCGGCCGACGTGAACGGGCCGATCCTGGTCCTATCCGGACGCGTGCACATGTATGAGGGACGTCCCCTCGATGAGATCGTCTTCGGCGTGAGGGCCGCCATCGCTTCAGGCGCGCGCACGGTGGTGCTCACCAACGCGGCCGGCGGCGTCGCCGACGGCCTCCACCCCGGCGATCTCGTGCTGATCTCGGATCATCTGAACCTCACCGGCACAAACCCCCTCACCGGCCCGAACGACGAGCGCCTCGGTCCCCGGTTCCCCGACTTGACCGACGTGTACTCGAAGCGGGTCCGCGCGATCGCTCGGTCGACGGCCGATCGGGCCGGAGTCCCACTCGGTGAGGGTGTTTACGCGTGGCTTCCGGGACCGTCCTACGAGACGCCCGCGGAGATCCGCATGGTGAGGACGCTCGGGGGGGATCTGGTCGGCATGTCCACCGTTCCCGAGGCCATCGCTGCGCGCCACATGGGTGCCGAGGTGCTCGGGATCTCACTGGTCACGAACCTGGCAGCAGGTATCTCACCGACGCCGCTGACACACGAGGAAGTTCGGGAAACCGCCGCGATGGCGCGAGGGAAGTTCGCGCGCCTGCTGGATCACCTGCTGCCTGCACTCGGCTGACCAACCGCTAGCATTCGCGAACACGAACGAGAGAGGAGCGCACGTCCTATGAACGTCCTGGTCTGTACGAAGCAGATTCCAGATCCGGCGGCTCCCTATCAGCTGGATGCCGAGACCCACTTTCTCGAACGCCCGACCGACCAGATCCTCGACGACACCGACCGTTACGGCGTCGAAATGGGGCTTCAGGTGGCCGAGCAGACGGGTGGATCGGTCACGCTGGTATCGATGGGGCCTGCAGGGAGCCTCCAGGGTATCCGCCAGGCGCTGGCCATGGGTGCCGCCAAGGCAATCGTCATCGAGGACCCGGCACTTCGGGGTGCCGACTCGTGGACAACCGCCCAGGTGCTCGCGGCTGCAATCAAACGAGAGGAATTCGATCTCGTCATCGCAGGCACCGAGTCGACAGACGGATCAGCGGGTGTGCTCCCCCAGCAGCTCGCAGAACTCCTCGGTGTTCCATCGTTAACGTTCGCCAAGCATCTCGAGCAGGACGACGGCATCGTTCGTATTCAGCGTCAGACTGGGTACGGGTACGACGTCGTCGAGTCCCCCACCCCGGTGCTCGTGACGGTCACGTCGGGTGTCGTCGAACCCCGATACCCGACCTTCAAAGGCATCATGGAGGCCAAGAAAAAGCCCATCGACGTGATCGGCCTCGGGAACCTTGGCGTCTCCCCGACCTCGATGCAGAGGATCGTTGAGGTGCGGCCGGCTCCCGAGCGCGCCTCCGGCGAACTCATCGAGGACGATGGAGAGGGGTATCAGCGAATCGTCCAAGCCCTCGAGCAAGCGAAGGTGATCTAGATGAAGGTCTGGGTATTCATCGAGGAATCGCAGGACGAGCCGGCTCCGATCGGTTTGGAGCTGCTCACGAAGGCACGGGCGATGACAGACGCGCCTGCCGTGGCCTACCTCGGCAGGGGCTCTGACGGGGCGTTTGCCCAACTCGGCCAGTACGGCGCCGCCACGGTCTATCACATCCCGAAGGACGATCGCTTGCCAACCGCCGCAGGGGCGGCCGCACTCGCGGCGCTGGCCGCGGTACACAGTCCCGATGTGATCATGTTCGGTCTGACACCGACCGACAGAGACGTGGCAGGTCGGCTGAGTGCCCGGATGGGCCTTCCGGTGGTCTCCAATGGCGTCGACGTTCTCGTCGACGGCGAATCGGTAACCGTCGTCAATGAGATCTTCGGCGGCAGCGAGATCGTCGAGACCGAGTTCACGGGCCCAGCGCCTCATTTGGTGGTACTCCGTCCGAAGTCGTTCCCGGCAGAGCCGGGCGCTCAAACGACACCTATCGTCGAGACCGTCGATCTCCCCGACGTCGGTCATGCCGGCGCCGCGGTCGTGACGGGGAGCCATATCGAGGAACGCGAAGGGCCCCAGCTCGAAGATGCCTCGGTCGTCGTGTCCGTGGGTCGTGGTATGGGTTCGGCAGAGAACCTCCAGCTGACACAGCACCTCGCAACGCTCCTCGGAGCCGCGCAGGGAGCGACTCGCGCCGTGGTCGACGCTGGTTGGCTCCCCTACTCGTTCCAGGTCGGCCAGACCGGGAAGACGGTCAAGCCGGACGTCTACATCGCCTGCGGGATCTCGGGTGCCATGCAACACGTCGTCGGAATGAAGGACGCGAAGGTCATCATCGCGATCAACAAGGACGAGGAGGCCCCCATCTTCGCTCTGTCCGATCTCGGCATCGTCGGAGACGTCAACAAGGTGCTTCCGAAGCTGATCGAGGCGCTCGAGGCGAGGTGACCGGAGCTTCGCTCCGCTCAGCCGTTCTGAGCCATGGGTTTCGGGTGCAGTGGGGTCCTACGATCTCCTGGCTGTCTCTTGCCCAAGACCCACAACCAGAACCCACGACCGAGGGCCGAGTTGCTTCCTGCTCAGTTCTCGAGCCTGAATCCGTGCGGCAGTAGCTCGGCAAAGGCATGGGTTCCCGCGGTTCCGTCCGGTTTGGCGACAATCACCTCGCGGACTCCGAACTCGTGGAGCCGTTGAAGGCACTGTCCACAAGGAAATGACTCTTCATCGGTTCCGGCATCGATGCACGCAGCGGCGACGGTGGCCAACTCTGTTCTCCCAGCGGTCACCGCTGCCGCGATGGCGCTTGCCTCTGCGCACATTCCCGACGGGTACGCGGCATTCTCCCAGTTGACCCCCTGGTAGGTCGTCCCGTCGTCGGCGACGATGATGGCGCCCACCCGGAATCCCGAATAGGGAGCGTAGGCGTTCCGTGCGACGGCCCTCGCAGCGTCGAGGAGCTCTTCCGGTGTCACGTGTCCTCCAGCATGGCGTCGATAAACATGCATGGTACAAACGGTACGAGATCCCCAAAGTTCTCTCCGGTACCGATCAGCTTCACCGGGATATCCAGCTCACGTTCCACGGCGACGACGACCCCGCCGCGCGCAGTGCCATCGAGTTTCGTCAGGACCACACCGGTGACGCCCACCTGCTCGGTGAAGACTCTCGCCTGCGTGACGGCGTTCTGCCCGCTGGTTGCGTCGATCACGAGCAAGGTCTCCCCCACTTCGCCTGCCGTTTTCGCGAGAACTCGAACGACCTTGCCGAGCTCTTGCATGAGGTTGTGTTTCGAGTGGAGCCGCCCGGCGGTGTCGATGATGGCAACATCGTGCCCGCGCGCCTTGGCCGCCTCGTAGGTGTCGAAGGCAACCGACGCGGGATCCGAGCCCTCGTGTCCTGAGACGATGTCCGCTCCGACACGCTCGGCCCACGTCTTCAGTTGCGCGTCGGCTCCCGCGCGAAACGTGTCGGCGGCACCGAGGATCACCTTCTTGCCTTCACGCGCGAAGAGGGCCGCGAGCTTGGCAATCGTCGTGGTCTTGCCGGTTCCATTGACTCCGACCACCACGATCACCGACGGCGCCCCCGTGAGGTGGAGATCGCGGGGGCGGTCGCCGAACTCCGAGAGCAGCTCCTCTCGAAGCACACGTCGCGCTTCCTCGGCCCCCTCAGGATGGCGTTCTTTCACACGCTGAACGATCTCGTCTGTGGCAACGACTCCGACATCGGCAGCGAGGAGAGCCTCCTCGAGGCCTTGCCAGAACTCGGAGGTGGATGCAGCAGCTCCGAACAGCTTCTGTAAACGACCGCCCAGCGCCGATCTGGTCTTGGCGAGATAGGCGGGTCCCTCCGTGAGAAGCTCCCGCGCGTCGGTCGGTGACGCCGATCGGCGTGCGAGCACGACTACGCCGAGCACAACGACGATCGCTATCGCCACGATCAGGATCAACTGGGATGTGGTCATACCGTGAGCCGCTCGCTGACCCGTTTGGACAGCACCTGCGACGAACCTCCTGGTTCCAGGGTGACACCGTAGATGATGTCGGCGATCTCCATGGTCTGCTGCTGGTGTGTCACGATGAGGAGCTGCGCGCGTTCCCTGAAGCGCGACACAAGCCGCAGGAACCGCCGGAGGTTGGCATCGTCCAGGGCCGCCTCCACCTCGTCGAGGATATAGAAGGGCCCCGGCCGCGCCCGGAACACGGAGAACAGAAACGCGAGTGCCGCCAGCGACCGCTCTCCACCCGAGAGAAGGCTGAGCTTGCCGACCTTCTTGCCGAGGGGCATCGCCTCGACTTCGACACCGGTCGTCAACGGATTGCTCGCGTCGACGAGCCGCAGGCGTCCGCGACCACCGGGGAACAGAAGACCGAAATACTCCTCGTAGTGAGCGGCGATCTCGTGGAACGCAGCCAGGAACTCTTCCGCAATTCGGTCGTCGAGCGCGCTGATCACCTTCCGGAGGTCCGATCGGGACGACTCGAGATCTTCGAGTTGCGTGGAGAGGAAGTCGTACCGCTCCTTCAGCTCTCTGTACTCCTGTGCTGCGAGCGGGTTCACCGGGCCAAGTCGCTTGAACTCTGCTTCACGGCTGTCGAGCACGGCGTGGAGGTCCCCCTCCAGGTCAGGTGATTCGACTGCCAGCGCATCCTCTTCGGATGCATCTGCATCCCGGCGTAGCCCTTCGGCGATGGACTCGCGTCGAACGTTCAACTCCACCCGCTCGATCGCGATACCCGATGCCTGCTCGCGTGCGATCTCGATGCCACTTCTGAGCTCTTCGATCCGTGTACGCGCTGCCGCGAGTTTTGCGCCGGCATCGCCGGCCTCGGAGCGCAACGTCCGCTGGCGTTCCCTGAGCGTATCCAGCTTTGCTTTGACGGCGTCGAGCGCAGCAGTGCAGTGCTCCTCGATATTCGACAGGGCCGAGACCGCGTGGGGATCGATTGGGCGGTCGGCAGGTGACTCGAGCTCTCGAGCGACGGTCCTCAAGCGGTCCTGCAGGAGCCTGTGGCGTTCGACAACGGTGGCCAGTGCTTCCGCTGCCTCTCGCCGTGCCTGTGCTGCGGACTCCCGCCTCGCTTCCACCTCACGGCGACGATCGGCCATCTCCTGCCATGCCCGCTGACCTTCGGCCTCCTCACCTTCGAGATCGTGCAGGCGAGATCTGAGCCGCTCGATGCGAGCTTCGCGTTCGCCGGATTGCTCGATGAGGGCCGACCGCCTCTCCTCGAGAGTCTCCATCTCTCGTTCTGCCTGGATCGAGCTCCGTTCGCGCAGGGTGAGCGCTTCGGTCATGCCCCCGAGCCGCGCTTCGAGTACCTCAAGTCCTTCGAGCGCGCTCCGCTCGGCGACCCGAGCATCGTCGAATGCTCGCTTCGCCTGGGTGAGCAGGCTCTCGGCTCTCGCTGCTTCGAGTTCCGCCCGTTCGAGTCCGACCAGGGCCGACTCCAGCACAGCGGGCGACGTACCATCGGGTTGGGCGACGTGCATGCCGTCCGCATCGACGAGGTCTCCTTCCGGCGTGACCGCACGGATCTTGGGATGCTTCGACACGATGTCGAACGCGGTGCCCCAGCCCTCGACGACGACCACATCCCCCAGCAACCTCTCGGCAAGGACCCGATCGGCGGTGCTTCCGAGCAGGTCGACAAGTCTGTCGGCGCCGATGGCAGGGACAGGAGAGACAACCGGTCCTCCAGACCCGGCGATCACAGCAACACCGCCAAGCCCTTCGCGTTTGAGATCTTCGACGGCGCGCCGTACGTCCTGGTGGGATGTGGTGACGACCGCACCGGCCCATTGACCCAGTGCAGCATCGACCGCGCGGGCCAGATCGGCAGGCACGGCGAGCACGGCCGTCACCGATCCGACCACACCGTCGCGTTCGAGGAGCCGATCTCTGGCCTCTGGGTCCGCGACGCCGGACATCGCCTCTTCGATCGCCTCGACCCGCGCTCCGGCGGCGGCACGCGTTAGGCGCGCATGAGCGGCCTGTTCGTCTGCCCGCTCCCACTGCTCCTGGAAACGCTCCCTGGTTGCTCGCGTCTGCTCGTAGCGGTCCTGAAGGGCGGCCGTCTCTCCGTCGGTGACGCGGATGCCACTCCGCAGTTCCTCGATCTCCGTCGACTCTTCCGTCATCCTGGCCGCGAGGATTCCGAGTCGCCGTTCGACATCTCGCAGCTCTCGCCCGTCTCGCTCCATCGCTGCCTGGAGCGAGCTGAGATCGCCTCGCACGACGGCGAGCGTGCCCTCGACAGGAAGTGCACCTTGATCCGCCAAGGATCGGGCCTCGTCCTCGAGGGACCGGAGTGTCTGCTCGGCGCGATCCGCCGTACGCCTCGCATCCGTCATGTCGCCGGCCGTCGAGATCAGCTCCGATTCGAGATCGGCCGCCTCTATCTCCAGGTCTCGGCGGCGCTCACCGGCGCCCTCCAGCAGCGCCTCGGCAGCTCTGCGGCGCTCTCTCGCAACCTGACCGACGCGGCGAAGCCGCTCGGTTGTCGTCTCCAGCCGAGCCGCAGCAGTGGAGTCCCTGTCGAGAGCCCTCCCGGCGTTCCCGGCCGTCTCGACGAGGCCCGGCAGACGACGCTCCAGCTCGCTTCGTTCGGACGTCGCGGCGTCTATACGACTCGACCAGGACCGTTCCAGCTCCTCGAGCTCCACCATCCTGCGTCCGGCGGCCCGAAGTGCCTCTCCCCCGAGGAACAGCCTCAGTGTGCGGATCGTCTGCCGGAGTTCCTCATGATGCTCCGCCGACTCCGCCTGGCGCTTGAGCGGGCGGATCTGCCGCTTGAGTTCGCGCAGGATGTCGTTCAACCGAAGGACGTCGGCATCGGTGCGTTCGAGCCGCCTCACGGACCGTTCTCTGCGAAGGCGATGCTTCAGCACCCCGGCGGCCTCCTCGATCACACCGCGGTGATCCTCCGGCTTGGCGTTGAGGAGGTCGTCGATGCGTCCCTGACCGACGATTAGGTGCTGTTGCCGCCCAACTCCACTGTCGGAGAGGAGTTCTTGGATGTCGAGCAGGCGACAGTCGACGGCGTTGATCTGGTAGTCGCTGGTCCCGTCGCGGTAGAGGCGTCTGGTGATCGAGACCTCATCGAGATCCAGCGGCAACGCCCGCGAAGCGTTGTCGAGCACGAGCGTGACCTCCGCCCTCCCGAATGCGGGCCGAAGCGAGGTGCCGGCGAAGATGACATCCTCCATCTTCTGTGTGCGAAGCGAACGTGTCGACTGCGTGCCCATCACCCACGCGATAGCGTCGACCAGATTGGACTTGCCCGAGCCGTTGGGTCCAACGACGACCGTCACTCCTGGCTCGAGCTCGAGCCTCGTTCTGTCGGCGAACGACTTGAATCCGACCAGCTTCAATGACTTCAAGAACAACGAACTACACCTTTGTGATTCGTAGAAGGCTATCACAGGTGTTTCAGCGAACCGTGAAACCCTGCAGATCCGGATCGACAGGAATTTCCTGGTGATCAACCTGCGCGACGGCGGCTGCTCGGGGACCTGCTCGGATCAGATCGAGCATTGCATCCACGTCCGCTCGTACGCCCTGGATATGCAGCTCCACCTCGCCCGATGGAAGATTGCGCACCCACCCGGCGACGTTCCTTGCCTTGTCGAGGACGAAGTAGCGAAACCCCACACCCTGCACCCGTCCTCGGATGACCACACGTACCGCGACGGTGTCGATGGCGGGGGTCGCCATCTGCTCGAGAGCGACCCGCGCGGCTTCCTGCTGGGCCTCCTTCTTGGATCGACCCCTGCCCTCTCCTCGAACGTTCCCGTTGATAGAGACCGCCGCCGTGAAGACACGATCGTGGTCGGGTCCCTCCCCACGCACCTGGTATATGGGTTCGAGGTGCGCCTGCGCGAGGACTTCCTGAAGCCTGGTCTTGTAGTCCCTGCTTCCGGGCGATACGGATCGTGCTCGAATCCGCGACTCCCACTGATGATGAATCACCGAGCGGACCGCGTCGAGGCCACCGTCGAGGTATACGGCGGCGATCACCGCCTCCATCGCATCCGCGAGGATCGAGTCCTTCTCGCGGCCCCGGGAGGCCTCCTCCCCTCGGCCGAGGCGAAGTGCAGACCCCATGTCGAGCGACCTCGCGATCGTCGACAGCGTGTCGCCACTCACCAGTGATGCCCTGAGCTTGGCCATCTCCCCTTCACGCATCTCGCCGAAGCGCTCATACAGCAGCTCGGTCATCACGAGCTCGAGCACAGCGTCCCCGAGGAACTCCATACGCTCGTTGTGTTCTGCGTCCTCGTGTTCTGCGGCATACGAGCGGTGGGTGAGAGAAACCTCCAGCAAGGTCCGGTCGTCGAACCGATAGTCGAGCCGCCGTTCGAGATCGCTCACAGGCGGCGTCCGATCTCTTCGACCATCCCCGCCGAGGTCGCCGCCACGGAGAGCGCGTTGCGAATGGCGACCCTCGACGACGATCCGTGCGCGATGATCACGACGCCTTTGACCCCCACCAGGTGCGCTCCGCCGGTGCTCTCATAGTCGAGCGCGTGCCGAACGACCTCGGGAAGCGGTCCCCCTGCTCGCGCCGCCAAGGCCCCTATCCACGCAGTCGCACCCTCCAGCGACTTCAACGCGACGTTTCCGGTGAAGCCGTCGGTGACCACGACGTTGACGCCACCGGACGGGATGTCCCTTCCCTCCACGTTGCCGACGAATCGAAACGGCCCATCTGCGAGGAGAGTGGAGGCGAGCCGTTCGAGCGCGCGCCCCTTGCCGGGCTCGTGGCCGATGGAAAGGAGTCCTACCGTTGGATCTTCGACACCGAACGCGATCTCTGACACGACGACCCCCATCGTGGCGAACTGAAGGAGGTGCTTGGGTCCTACCGCGGGGTTTGCCCCGGCGTCGATCAGGATCGTCGGTGGCACGGAAGGGATGACCGCGGCGA
>Ga0307424_1000491_pt1 | contig 20950 bp, 21 predicted proteins | sample SalMarWE160320MG_FD_202157 | JGI IMG/M metagenome (GOLD analysis project Ga0307424, IMG submission 202157) | Salt marsh sediment microbial communities from the Plum Island Ecosystem LTER, Massachusetts, United States - WE1603-20 | ecosystem: Environmental > Aquatic > Marine > Intertidal zone >... | reverse complement strand
GTGATCACACATGCACATCACACGAAATCACGCTGAAATCACATGTGAGGAGGGGCCGAGTTAGTGGTTTCCGACTTTATGTTAGCAGCGGCGTCGGTTCTGTTGTTTGGTACAGTTTCGGCACTGTTTCTGTATTATCGCCGAATATTGGCTCTGCGTCAAGAATATGACAGCGCAAAAGGGGTTGTAGATGACATCGTTGTAGGTGTTGACAGCGAGTTCAGGAGGCAAAAGGACAGGGTTCTATTTGTTGCCCAAAAGATAGAGAATGTCTCGGTGGAGAACAAGAAAGTCGCAGAAAAAGTAGACGAATATGATGGGCGGTTAACTGATTTGACCCGGCTGATGGCTGATGTTCCGCATATTGAAGAGAAGGTTTCTGGGCAACTTAAAGAGATGCGCAACGAGGTCGATGGCATAAAGGATGCCCAGGACAGAGTGATGAAGAGGCTTGTTGAGATCGAGAAGATCAAGCAAAGGGCTCCTGCGCCTGAGGTGAAGATAGAGGCGGCTATTCCAATAAGAAAGGAGAAAGCTTTGGAGCCACTGACTGAAACCGAGCTGATGGTTCTCGAGACTATTGGCAGAGAGGGAGAAAAGACGGCGCCTGAAATAAGAGAAAAGATTGGTCTCACCCGGGAGCACACTGCGCGTCTAATGAAGAAGCTGTACAAAGACGGGTACATGGAAAGGGACACCCACAAGATGCCTTACCTGTATCGACTAAAAGAAGAGATGGAAAAGATACTAAAGAAAAGAGAAGCTAACGTTTCCTAGACCGTTCTTCAGCCGCAAGAGACTCTCCGGCAGCTTTAATTCGTTTCAGTTTCTCATCCATTTCCGAAAGAGGCTTCGAAGGAGGCAAATCATACTCCGCCTTGCCTCTCTGCTGCAGGTAATCGGGGTAATGGATGACTTTGATGGGAACTGCGAACCGAATCTGCGGCTCTGAAATAAGCAAAGCTTCTCCGATGTCAAGCATCTTAATCTCGGTGTCGCTGTATTCCATGTAAGGCGTATTCTGTGTGAGATAGTCCCTGTCTCTTTTTAGCTCGGTCTTCATGATAATTTTTGTCCAAAGCTCAGCGAAGACGTCACGGTTTATCTTGGAAGGCCTCGGAGTCACAGCGTTTAGTCCAACACGATACTTGCGGTACGTGAGGGCAATGTTGGAGAAGATGGTTTTGTGTATTTCGGGGTCAAGAAACTCGTGAGCCTCCTCCAGAGTAATCAGCAAAGTCGGGAGCTTTTTCCATTCATCGAAATTGTTTTCCCACAACCCCTTGTAGTGCTGCGCAACGTTTGTTGCTGTGAGGCAGGTGACGTTCTGTTGCTCTTCAGAAGTTAAGCCTGAAATGTCGATGAGGCAGGTGACTCCTTTGCTTATGTTTTGGACCACATCGTCTATGAAGTTATAGTTGGAAGGCGGGAAGAGGTGCGGCGGAAGGTCAGAAAGCCTGCTCATCAGAGCATTAATCACGTTCGGAGATTTGTAATTGACGATTTTGCCAACACCCAAGTAGCCCTCTAAAAAGTAGGCTTCACGGGATTCCTCTATCCAGCAGTTACCCAGTTGCTCATACAATCTCCGGGCAACCCGGATTTGGGGGCGCCCAATTTCAGGAAAAATCGTCCATAATCTTCCAGGAGTAAGAGTACGCAAGCCGATACACAGTTTGCCATCTCTTGCGGAGTAGTAACGAACCCTACTGCGAAATAGCGGGTGATCCATTAGACCGCTCGCGTCGGACCCAATATCCTTGCCTGAGAGCAATTGACCGGCAAAATCGAAGATAAGCCCAACAGTTTCAGGGTTATCGATTATACGCGCGTTTAGAACAAGTTCTGTGTTGGTTTTTCCAGAGCCAGTCATTCCGAACATGCCCATCATCTTCGGGATAGCCTTAACACTCACGCCAACCTCGCCCAGAACCTCTTCTCCGGAACGCAGAAGACCTATCTCCAGATCTCCTGCAAGTTTCAAAACAGAGTAGTCTTCTTCGTTTGTTGTGTATACGCGATCCATGTAATTTGGGTTGAATGTTGGAGAACGAGTCCTGTCAGAAGTTCTTTCAAGAAACAGAATCGCGTCGACATGCCTATAGCTGGAGTATGGACCAAACGACTCTTTTCCTTCAGCCTCGCGGAGCTGCTCATTAGTGTTCAGCGTAGAGGAACTTCCCGCATCTACGACACGGGCATAGAAGCTTCGGTTATCAGAGTCTATTCGGACAATCTGACCAAAAGAAAGGTTTACTCTCTGATTTAGGAAGAAGGAGATAGTGTCCCCTTTTACGTCTCGAACAAAACCAACAGGCTCAAATTCGGTCAAAGCCTTCACCACCTTCAAAAGGGTTTGTTATTCCATGGATTTTATCGGCAAAACTGCAGGAAAGCTCTTCCATACGAAGAGGCTCTAAGATTCCTTCATCTGAAAGCTCTTTCTCAATTAAGTCATAATATTGAAGAATTTTTGAGTTTGATGCCCCAGAAAATTCATGTGCAAGCCAAAGGGTAACAGGGTAACCTAAACATCTGGGGTCTTCGGAAAGCGATGTGAGGGGAGAAAGGAGCTCAGACACGTTGCTGGAGGTTAAAGATTCCATTATGTCACAACGGAAAACATGTTTACTGTCTTCACACAACTTCACAAGAGACACATCCCCATACAGATGCTCCTCCATATTTGCCTCTTTAACCGGATGATAAACCCAAAGAGGATAAGACGCAAGGATGCTGGTTGATGCCATAAAATCTCGTCCCTTCTCATCACACAACATAGGAGACTGTTTACTTACGGCGAGAAGATTAACCTTTTTACGAAGAGCCTCTTCATAAAGCGAAGTGTGAAAGCCCCGTTTTCCACCAAAGAAGCTGGCACCATCCAACAGAACATAGTCGCCTTCACCTAGTCCACGAAGAGTCTCCCGTGGCTCTGGACCCCCAGTAGGCTCTTCGTGAAGAAGCCTCAAAGCCATCTCACTTTCAAGCTGCAGCCTTCGGTCCATCAAAAAGTTAGAGCGGTAACGGCGGTCCCCAACTGGACTCACGATGCTTTCGTCATAGCCCCAATTAACTTTACGATTCTCCACTGAAGCGTACGCGACCCGCATAAGGTAAATGCCCCAGTTGTGGGCTCGTTTCAAAGTTCTGGTTGAGCAGTCTACAGCCAAAAACCGTGAATCACAGCATTTAACCTTCTTTAGAGGCTTAATTTTGGTCATGTCAGGTTTAGTAACAATCAGCGGTTGCGGTTTTATGTCACTGAAGCCTATTTGGCGACCCTTATTGACATATAATTTAAGCTTGGTTTTCAGCTCAACCAAATCATTTTGAATCTTACTCATACGCGGGTTTCTCCTCAAACACGAAGAGTCTTACAAGTCAGGGCTAAATTAACTATCATAAAAGACGGAGTATTTATTATCTTTCGTGAACCTGATGCTTTGATATTGCAGTCATGATTCTGTACCGCAGCTGATTTGAAGCGCCTTTTTTAATGAAGAATCCCCGGTCTGCCAGACGAGACAAGTAAGTTGAAGCGGTGCTTAAACGGATTGGTTCATTAAACTGTTTTTCATAGGCATGTTGTAAGTCTGTTGAAGAAAACCAGCCTACAGGAAAATTCTTCTCCGCAGCTAAACGAACCTTCTCGATTTTAGGTATCTCAGATATAGGACGGCTCGATTCAGAGTTTACGGTTGGCATTCCGCCCAAAAGCTCAACTAAGTCAAGTAGACGAAGAGCCTTGTCTCGCGTAACCTGACCCTCAAACGTTATCGTGTAACGATCTCCATCATTGAAGATCTCTACGCGCATCTTTTTGGTAGGCATGCCATGCACCAGTTAGTGTTCACTAATTAGCTGTTCACAAGTTATAGGTATTGTGGTAGATAATGTCCAATAAAAAAGCTGAAAAACAGCCTGAAAACCTAAAAAAAGCGTTTTTTGCAGGTTATTAGCTTCACAGGCTTCACTCCAATTCACGTTTGGAAAATAAGAAAAGAGAAAGGGATGAAGTTAGTTTTCCAGTAGAAACGTAGGGGTTGTCTCTCTACTCGTAAAAAGACTTAATTGAGGCTGTTTTGCAGAATAAGCGGTGGAAAACATGAAATATTCTAGTTAACTTCACAGGTTTTCACAGTGGAGTTAACAAGCAGGTTAATCAGTAAATAAGGGTAGACTCTTCGTCAGTTAACAATTTGTATGTCTCAAGAAGATACAGTCAAGTTTACTAACTTTGTTGAGACTCCGACCCCTTCATTTCCATTGTACCAAAGAAGTTCAGCTAGGACGCTTGTTAAGACTTGAAGTTAAAAAAATATAGAATTAAATCTAATTTTTTTGATGACTAATACTAAATACTAACTTCTAGCATAATGTCAACGGGATTCTTTTCACTAATAATATTTCCTTCGCAAATTTTGATTCTTTTCTGAGATAAACCACGTAGACACCTTACTTTTTCCATGAGAAATACAGGGGTGCGCGTGCCCCTAACCCTTCTTCTGCATATACAAACAACCTAAAACCGTTTTTATCCAGAAAGATTTGTTCCCCTTTAGCTTTTTGTGCAAACTGTCTACTTTTTTTTATGAGAGTTCTTATCTACTGGAAACGCAATCGAGGCAATACTTTCGCTGTCTATTAGAGGAGATTACGAGACTGACCAAAATTGATACTCTTGAAGACGTTTTCAACCGTTTTCTGAGTAATACCCACATTTTCAAAGACCGCGAAGTATTACGCCATGATTATGTCCCCAACAAACTCCCGCACCGCGATGAACAAATCCATTGTCTAGGCGGAATAATGGCGCCAGTCCTGCGGAGTTCTCCCTGCTCCAACGCCTTCATTTACGGAAAAACTGGAACAGGAAAAACAGCAGTCACAAAATATGTTTTGAACAAACTTTCCTCTAAAGCACAGGAACTTGGGGCATCTGTTGGGGTTTGTTACGTGAATTGTCGTCTGGCCGGCACTGAATACAGGGTTCTCTCAAGCTTGTGTGACGCTTTAGACGTGAAGGTTCCTTTCACAGGCTTGGCTGTTGGGGAAGTTTTTGACCGATTCAAAGAGGGTCTAGAACAGCAACGAAAAATTTTCATCGTTGTACTCGACGAAATCGATGCCCTGATAAAAGCTCGTGGCGACACCCTCCTCTACGAATTAACCAGAGTGAATGAGACTCTTCGTCACGGACGAACATCTATAATAGGAATATCAAACGATCTTCGATTCAAAGAATTTCTGGATCCAAGAGTTCTTAGCTCCTTAAGTGAGGAAGAGATCGTTTTCAGACCTTACGACGCAGCTGAACTTCAGGACATCCTCTGGCGACGTGCTCAATTAGCGTTTGTCGAAGGCGCTCTCCTAGACAGTGCCGTTGCCTTGTGCGCTGCTTTGGCTGCCGCGGAGCATGGTGATGCGAGACGAGCTTTAGACCTCCTTCGTGTTGCAGGCGAACTCGCAGAGCGGGGGGGTGCAACCTGTGTCGGCGAAGAACATGTACGTGAGGCAGAGAAACGAGTGGAACATGATCGGATCGTGGAGGTTTTAGAGAACCTTCCAGTGCACTCCAAACTGGTCTTGTGCAGTGTTTACTTGTTGGGTAAAACAAAACTTAGCTACTCTGTCACTGGGGACATCTATGGGATATACTGTGAACTGTGTGATCAGTCTGGGCTTTCGCCGCTGACTCAGAGACGGGTAAGTGGTCTAATCAGCGAGTTAGATATGGTTGGGCTGTTAAACGCGCGGGTTGTGAGCATGGGTCGACATGGACGCACCAAAAAGATCCGTTTAGGGATAGGTCGCAGTCTTGTTAGGAACGTGTTCACAAACAGTGACCGATTCCGGGACCTGTTAGGCTATGTCCCTAACTGTTTCGGAGTTCAATGAACCCAAAAACGTTCGTTTTCACCAGGGTTCCGTGAAATTTATTGTTGAAATCATGGATGTCTGGAGGTTTACTATAGGCACGATTCCTGGGGTGGGAACAAGCCCCATTTTTTGTTGGAAATCTGTTTGTTCTTGCCACGCCCCAGAGTTCACGATAAGGGTTCCCCTGTACCTGTTACATTTTAGCACATGAACGTGTCCCGCGTGGAAGATGTCCGGTGTTCTCTCTATAACCATGAAGTCCCTTTTTTCTGGTGCAATAGGTGTTCTTTCTCCGTAAATGGGCGCAAGGTGCCTGCTCTGCAACATAAGTTTCATCGATTTGTCTGGACTATCGAAGCTGACGTTTGGGGCAACCGCTGCGATGTCATCCAAGCTCCGTCCGTGAAATACGAGCAGTTCTACTCCGTGGAGGCTGACTGTTGAAGGGTTTCCAAGCGAATACGTTTTTCTTGCTTCGTGTAGCGGTTCCGCGTACTCTTTGGGTATTGCCGGTTGTGGTAACGCCTTTCTGGATGCGTCATGGTTTCCGGGAATAATTATTACTTCAATATGCTCCGGAATCTGCTCGAACAGTTTTGCGGCTTCCCTGTACTGTTCATAAATGTCTGTTATCGCCAGCCCCTCCAGCTGCCCCGGGTAGATTCCTATACCATCTACGATGTCGCCTGCCATGACCAAATATTTGATGTGACCGGCGATGTCCCGCAGTTTTTCGTTGCCATAGTCTCCTTTTAGCCAGCGCAAAAAGCGGTTGAATTCTTTTCCCATGAATTTGTTGCTTCCCACATGAAGATCCGACATTAGGGCTGCGTAAACTGGGATTGAGGCTTTGTGGGGGGTCTTCTGGGGCACCTCTGGAAGAATGAAGTCTTTTGCGATTAGTAGGTCATTATTCCCTTTTATGGCGTTTACACAAATAACCTGATCCAGAAGTAGAGAACGGGATTTTTCTATAATTTCTTTGCCCAAGTTCGGAGATACCAGCACGGTGGCGGTTGCTTCTAGGTCCTCGATTTTCACGAAGAGTCTTTCTTTAGATTCGATCTTTTCCGTGACCATACCGATAATGTTAACTTTCGATTTGGTCGGCGCCTTTAGTGCAACCGATATTGGTATGGCATTTTTTACATCCATTCTGTTTCTGAGAATCTTCTTTAACCTTTCAAACCTGTCTTGAAAATATTCCAGATACTCGTTGATGGAACCTGTTGTGCACAATTTTTTTGTTGGGTCCATCAGAACTTTTACTTCATCTTCAACATCTTTAGCGTACGGTCTAAAGGTCTTCCGTGATTCAGAAGTGGTTACCTCTGAATTGGCTTGGAGCGGCTTCTCTTCCGCAGCACAAGGCTCTTTCTTCATAGCCTCCAAGAAACTTCGGTCTATGAACAGAGGTTTTTGAGGCAAATCTCTGATTTTCCTGACAGCTTCTTCCATTAAATAGAGAGGATCTTCTGTTTTAGCGGCTACATTCAAGAATTCGAAGGCCTCTTTGTCCAGCTGGTACCCAGATGATATTGTGAAGGAAACGGCTTTCTGTAGCCTGTCGCCTTCACTCATACTTTTAGCCTCGTTTGATTCCCTCTGTTGAAACGGTAATATGCGTTTCGTATCCTATTAATTCTGTTCTTTGCTCTGGCCAAAATGGCTTTCAGGTTTTTCTTCTTTACTGGGCATGTCTATACCTGTTAGTATATTTTTGTATTCTTCAGATATTTTTTAGTTAACTCTTAATAATCCGTATTGTTTTAAACTAATTCATTATATTGCTTGAGGTTTCAGAGATGGATCTCCGCAAGATTCAAAGAACTAGTGGCGGAACCTTTTTTGTGTGTATACCTAAAGATTGGGCTGAGCGAAACGGGCTTGATCGTGGAACAGTCGTTTCCGTCACCGAAACCGCTGATGGAACACTTGTTATCAATCCAAAATATAATGTAGAGCGAACCCCTCAGGTGGCAGTGGTTACGCCCTCCTCTTTGCTTGATCGTGTAATCATTGAGAAGTATTTGCTAGGCTATGACATAATTAAGGTTCAAGCGAAGGATAGAATAAGCCCATTAGATCGTGAGCGGGTAAAACATGCGTCGACTCGTCTGATTGGTCTTGAGATTGTTGAGGAAAACCACTCCAAGATCGTTATGCAGTGTCTCCTGGAGCCCTCAACTTTTCCGCCCCAAAAGATTCTTCGAAGAGAATACTCTATCGTTTCAGGAGTGCATCGCGACGCCGTGACCGCTCTTCTTGAGGGCGATGTGGAACTAGCAAAAAATGTTGTTGCACGAGACAACGAAGTTAATCGACTGTATTTTCTGTTGGTGCGCGTTCTTCGAACTGTTATTCAAAATCCGGGGCTGAGCGAAAAACTCGGTATTTTGCCAATCGATTGTTTAGATTACCGTTTGGCGGCAAGTTTGGTTGAGTCTATAGGCGACCACTCGGCTTCTATCGGTGAGATTGTAATCAAGTTAGGTGGTGCCAAAATTGCGGACAATCTTTCTGAACTAATTTTGAGGCTTCACAAGGTTGCGTACGAGGCTCATGAGAATGCCATAAGCGCCGTGTTTTATCATGACGTTTCTGTTGCAGAGTCGGTGCGGTCTGAAAAAGAAAAAGTTGAATCCGTCTTTCATGAGATTGAAACAGCTATTCTTAATCTTCCCGCTGAGGTGGGGCGCCATCTTCTCGCTGTTGCTTCTTCGATACGCCGAATCTACGACAACAGCTTGGACATCGCTGATCTTGTCATGCCAAAACTTCCGTAATACGTTTAAATCGCTATGGAACCTCTAGTTTTTAGGGCAAGTAGTGTGGCAGAATGGAAGAAAAGGACCTGATTGAACGAATAAAGACGCTGAAAAAGGAGAAAAACGCTGTACTTCTGGCACACGTCTACCAGAGACCAGAAATCTATAAGGTAGCAGACTTTATTGGCGATTCCTACGGGTTGAGCAAAAAGGCAACAGAAACCACTGCAGACATCATAGTCTTCTGTGGCGTTGACTTCATGGCTGAATCCGCTTACATTTTGAATCCTAACAAAACGGTTTTGATTCCAACCCGGCTGGCGAACTGCCCGATGGCGGCTATGGTCGATGTTGCTGGTCTACGAAAATTGAAGACAAAGCATCCTAGAGCTGCTGTTGTGAGCTATGTTAACACAACCGCTGATGTGAAGGCTGAATCGGACGTTTGTTGCACGAGCGCAAACGCCGTAAAAGTGGTTAACTCTCTAGAGGAAGACGAGGTCATATTCGTACCTGATTCCAACCTGGCAAATTACGTTATGCGGCATACTGACAAGAAAATCATTCCCTGGAATGGATGGTGTTATGTGCACAACAAATTTTCTCCTGAAGGGATTAGCCGCGCAAAAGCCATGCATGTAGACGCGAAAGTTTTAGTTCACCCCGAATGCATCCCCGAAGTTGTGGATTTAGCTGACGAGGTTTGCAGCACAACTGGCATGATCAATTACGTGAAGCAAAGCCCTGATAAAACGTTCATTATAGCCACAGAAATAGGCGTGGTAGAGCGGCTGAAGTTTATGTTTCCAGAAACGGTCTTTTTTCAAGCACCGCCCGGAGGAACATGCATTCAAATGAAGAAAACTACTTTGAAGCTTGTTCTGGATTCTCTAGAGAAGGAGCAGTTTAAAGTCACTGTTCCAGAAGATATAAGGGTCAGGGCAAAGAAGGCTCTGGACAGAATGTTAAATGTGGCTTGACATCTTGGACAGGCAAAAACTTGTTGAAATCGCCTACCAGAAAGGAACAGAACTCAATCTAAAGAATAAGAATTATCTCCGCTGGATAGACTCTTTTTTCACTAAAGAATACAGTGACGATGTTGGAGCTGGAGATGTAACAATCAAAGCAGTTCTAACAAAAAACGAGCCCAGAACCGCGTTCTTGCAAGCTAAAGCGTCAGGAGTCATCGGCGGAATCGAGGAGGTGAGCTGGTTTCTCCGTAAGCATCAACTCGAAGTAAAGGTTCACACGAAAGACGGTCAAAACGTCTTGAAAGGAGAAATTGTTCTGGAGATTCAAGGCAAACAAAAAGATGTCTTGGCAACTGAGCGAATTGCCTTAAATGTTCTTCAGAGGATGTCAGGGATAGCCACAGAAACCAAGCGCTTGACTGGTCTGCTGAAAGGCTACCGCACCCGAGTAGCAGCAACCAGAAAAACGGTTTTGAGGTATCTTGATAAGAAAGCGGTTTATTTGGGGGGCGGTTTGACTCATCGTTTTGGGCTCTGGGATTCCATACTGATCAAGGACAATCATCTTGAAGCCCTGAAGAGCCAAGGAATACCCGACTACATCGAGACTGCATTAGCCAAGGCTTCAGCTTTTGCAGACAAGGTGGGTTTCATAGAAATCGAGGTAACTTCCCACGAAGAGGCTTTAAAGGCGGCAAGAAAATTCAAGAATTTACATCTTAAGACGCCATGCGTTGTAATGCTTGACAATATGAGACCTAAAGATATCGAGGGGACCCTTGAGACTCTTCGTGAAGAAGCCCTATACGATTCTGTTCTTTTGGAGGCGTCAGGCGATATAACCCCCGAAAACATACAGGAATACGCCAAAACTGGAGTAGACCTTGTATCTTTGGGCTATCTAACGCACTCTTCGCGGGTCTTGGATATGAGCTTGGAGATGGCGCCTTGAATACAGACTTTTTGGTTGTCGGAAGCGGAATAGCAGGACTGAATTTTGCCCTAAAGGCAGCTAAGTATGGGCGAGTAACTATTGTAACAAAGAAGGAGATCATGGAATCAAACACGAACCTTGCTCAGGGCGGAATCGCTGCAGTAACCCGAAAAGAGGATTCCGTTCAGTTACACATCGAAGACACGTTGAATGTTGGCTCTGGCTTATCCAACAAGCGAATGGTGAAAATCCTAGCCGAACATGGTCCAGCAGCCATTCGGAACCTGCTCTCTTTTGGAGTAAACTTTGACAAAGAAGACGATGTGCTTCATTTGACTACTGAAGGCGGACACAGTATGGCTCGGGTGCTGCATTCTGGGGATTCAACTGGGAAAGAGATAGAGCAGGCAATGACTGAAAGCGTCCGCGAAAACAAGGACGTCGAAGTTTTTGAGGACTGCTTTGCTATCGACCTCCTCCTGAAAGACGCAGGTTGTATTGGTGCAAGGATACTGGACATAAAAAAAAGAAAGATCTGTGACATTTTTGCGCGGGCAACTGTATTAGCTACGGGCGGTGTCGGCTACATTTATCAGAATACCACAAACCCAGAAATTGCTACTGGCGACGGAATCGCCATGGCCCTCCGAGCAGGCGCAAAACTTGAAGATATGGAGTTTGTGCAGTTTCATCCTACCACATTGAACAAGCATGGTGCCCCACACTTTTTGATCTCAGAGGCTCTTCGTGGCGAAGGAGCAATTCTTGTGAACGCGTCTGGAGAACGTTTCATGTTGGATTACGACAGCATGGGCGAGCTTGCTCCACGGGACATTATAGCCCGAACCATATTTAATGAACTCAAGAAAGGTTCAGTCTACTTGGATATTCGCCATAAATGCAAAAGCTTCATTTTGGATCGTTTTCCGATGATTCATCAGGAATGCTTGAAGTATGACCTAGACATTACAGAGGACCTGATTTCTGTTTCTCCTGCTGCACACTATATCTGCGGAGGAATCAAAACAAACGAGTATGGAGAAACCACTGTTCCTAATCTCTTAGCTTTTGGCGAATGCACCTGCACTGGAGTACACGGAGCTAACAGGCTGGCGAGCAATTCTTTGCTAGAATCTGTGGTTTTCTCTTCTCTAGGCGCACAAAAAGCAAAAAACTATCTGAAAAAGGAGATTGAAGCGCCGCCGCAACAGAAAGAAATCGTGTTCTCTAACATAGAAACTCACGAATTGACATATCTCAAAGCAGACTTGAGAAAGGCAATGTGGGACTACGTTGGAATAATCCGTAACAAAGAACAGATGGATTTGATGCTTAGAAAACTGGAGCATCTAAACAGAAGACTGGTTACTATTGGCGGAAACGGAGTAAACACGCGGTTTCTTGAATTAAAAAACATGACGACCATAGCCAACCTAGTAACAACCGCCGCCTACACCAGAAAAGAAAGCAGAGGAACCCAATACAGATCCGATTACCCGAATACGGACGACAAAAACTGGCTAAAACACATCTGTTTTGAACAAAGAGAAGGAAAGATTCGCATATCCTTCTGTTAACGGCTCGCTCTGCCCTTTCTTGGCAAAAGCGCTTTTAAGTGGAAACAAACTCTACCATTTTGGTTGCCGGGGTGACAGAGCGGTAATGTGCCGGTCTCGAAATGACTCAACATTGGGTCAGAAGACAACCGGTGGTGCTTGGCGCCACAAGGGTTCAAATCCCTTCCCCGGCGCCATTATACAGCTCAATGCTCATAATCGCGTTTTTTTCTTGGGTTTCCGCTTAAGTTCGGTTCCGCAGACCTCACAGTCTTTGGACTTGTAATCTGGGGGATATTTGCGGTAGCATGCGGGGCAGTATAGAATCCATTTGAAGCGAAACTTTATTCCGAAAGTCATTAACGACGTGAACTCTACACCGATTTTGTTAGCCACATTCTGTATCGAATAATCGTCCGTGACAATTAATGGGCTTAAGCCGGTGCCCTTCAGTTCCAACGCTAATGTCAGAACCTGCAGGTCTGCTTCAGAGAGGTAACGCATGTCCCCAACTTTTTTGGAGGCTTCCTGAGTCTCTTGAAGAACTGAACTTTTCGGAGTCTTGACCGTCAACTTCCTGTTCTCTATTGCTGCGTTGAAACGCATCCACGGCATCGAACCTGCAATGAGTTCCTTCCCAACCTCTGGAACCGTGTACTGCTCCTCTGGGACTGCAAGCGGATCAAAACCTGCTATGAACGCTGAGGTGTCCAGAACTATCACTCTTTTCGTTGTCTTTTACCTCCAGAAAAGCTGTTTTCGACTCCAAAAGCGGAGTTCTTCAGTCTCTGTTGCTTTTATGTACCGATTACCTTGCCTAACATTAGCTTTGAAAGACCCCGCCCCCGCGACTTTAAGCAGTTCCAGTCCACTAGCAAGAGAAGACAGCAGCTTCACCTGAAATAAAGAATGTGAAACTGGCTATTTTACGTTACTAACCGTTCATACTGTCTGAGGCGATTTTTAGGCGATAGATTATTAACCAAGAAATGCGTGAAATTCTTCTAACAGGAGAACTGGATACCATGAGCAAACCTATGGATGTGGGTGAACTACGAGTCGGCAGCTACGTAATCATTGACGGTGAACCATGCAAAATAGTGAGCTTCAGTAAATCGAAGCCCGGAAAACATGGTGCTGCAAAGGCTCGCGTTGTAGCCATAGGCGTTTTTAACGAGGCAAAAAAGACAATAGTGAAGCCTGTAAGTGCACAGGTTGATGTTCCTCTAATAGAGAAAAAAACTGGCCAAGTTATCGCCTTGTTGCCAGCCGCTGTCCAGCTGATGGACTTAGAAACTTACGAAATGACCGAAGCGCCCTACCCCGACGAACAAGAACTCAAAGACAAATTGACTTCAGGCGTTGAAGTTGAATACTGGCAAATTCTTGGTAGAACAAGAATAACACGAACAAAATGAATACCCCCCTTTTGTGACCAAAACTTTTCTGGTCTCTTCAATTACCTTTTTTAAATGCTGGCCGTAACTCTGTAGTTGTAACAGTGGCGAGTAAGAATTGAAGCGCGTAAAACATATCCGACTGAAGGCTGGCTTAACCGTTGGCAACCTAGTTTCTGAAATGAAGGAATGTGGGGTGCTTGGCGCAGGAAACATTGGCAAGGCAGCCGAAATTGTAACAGAAATGTTCAGTGACCCAGATTACACCGTGTTTTTGACCCTAGCAGGTCCCCTCGTTCCAGGTGGAATGAGACACATCATCAGAGACCTGATAGAACAGGAATACGTGAATGTGGTTGTGACCACCGGCGCTAACATGGTACATGACATGGTGGAAGCTCTTGGGCACCGCCACTGGATAGGCACCTTTCTTGCCGAAGACCAAGAACTTAAAGACAAGGACATCGGGCGAATAGGAGACATTTACATCGAACAGAACGCCTTCAAGGGCTTAGAAGACTGGATATACAAAACCTTAGAGAGCATACCCGAAACAAAAAGGGAACGAATATCCACAACCGAGCTTCTTTTCGAAATAGGAAAAAGAATCACAGACCCAGAATCGATCCTCGCCACCGCAGCAAAGAAAAAAGTTCCAATAATCAGCCCCGGTCTAGTAGACTCCATAGCAGGTTTCCACATGTGGATGTATGGACAAGACAAAAAATTGAGACTTGACCCGCTCCTTGACACCCACACGATTGTGGACATTGTTTACGAAGCAAAAAAAGTAGGCATGATAATCTTGGGCGGCGGCTGGCCCAAACACTATGCCCTATTTGCCAACACTTTCAGAGAAGGCGTTGACCGCGCAATACAGATCACCATGGATCGTCCAGAACCCGGCGGCTTAAGCGGAGCCACTTTGAAAGAGGCAATAAGCTGGGGAAAAGTGAAGCCTGACGGAAAAGAGGAAACAGTCATCTGCGACGTCACAATCGCCTTTCCCTTGATTGTTGCTGCGGCACTGGAAGCCGTCGGAAAAACTAGCTAGCATATTAGGAGCCTAATAACAGTTCATTGTTGAAATCAGTATTTTTTCTGAAAACGTAAGCAACAAAAAAGTAAAGTTGCTAGTAAATAAACAAAAACTTGGCGAATCTTCAAACGTCCTCGATTTTATGTATCTTTTTTCTTGGAAATCTTACCTCTAGGATTCCTCCTTCGTGGGAGATTTCCATTTTTTCTGTATCAATAGCCACATGCACTCGACCTTGGCAGCGTAAGAAAGAAAACTCTCCCTGCCTATGACAGATTCCCAAATCCTCAAACCGCACCTTCTTCTTCATTTTAGCTGTAATCTCGATAAGGTTTTCATTTATCGCCTCAACCTTCACGGTTTCAGGTTCAATGTTTGGAAGGTCCGCTGTGACAATAACTTCTCTGGGGGTTATGAAAACGTTAGAGAGCGCGTGGAGACAGCAAGTCTTCGTATTCCAGCTGGGACCTTCAGGGAACGCGGATGCCATAACTTCCTCCGCCAAAGCCCCAATCTCTTCTAGATACTTCTCCATCTCATCAAAGCTTGAACTTTTTTCCCGTTTCTCAGACATCCACATTTTCCCCTAAACGTATAATGGGAGATCATACTCCTGAGACTTCTGCATGCGCTTCATTTCCTGCTGGGTGCGCTTCATTATGTCCCTAGCCTTCAATCGTATTTCTTCCCCTTTCTCAAGAAGCTTGGAGACATCAACCTTGACATCGGAAATCTTTGAGAGCTCCTTCAATGCGATAGCCGCCGCCTGTGGATCAGGATAATTATAGAAAGACTGCGCCAGGATCGCTATGGACTGCATCTTCTTGCTGATGCTGTATCGCATACTAAGAGCTTGGGCGCCAACTATGTAGCCTTCGTTTAGGGTTTTCAAACCACTTTTGGTTAATGTATCAAGCAGTTCTTGGTTGGACGCGGCGGCAAAAACTTCAGGTTCCTTGATTGTCTGCCTGTTTTCTGTGGGGATTCCTCCAATTGACAGTATTCTTTTGACTTTCTTGGCTTGTGCCCAATCCACGAGTTCTCTGGTTACTGTGTATATGGCGGGTGCTGGAATTGCCAGTTCTGAGATCACGGCGATCAGGTTTTTGTTTCCGTACATTCGGAGAGGCGCGTGGGGCAGTCCCGCATGTAATACGACTACGGGCGGAAGCAGGTCTGAGTCCATGTATGCTATCTCTTCCAAGTCGAGTTCAGATATCAGGTAGGCTGTTGCTATGAGGCCTACGAGTCCCACGTCAGGGAGTCCAATAATCATCGTAGCCTCAGAGGGTACGGGTTTCTTCTCCACGATTTTAACTGATTCTGACAAACATCATTCCCCTGTGAGTTAGATAGCTTTAACTAAGAGAAAAGAATTATGCTAGAAACTAAATACCTATAAAAGGCAACTCTATTTTTTAAGTGGGAGAAAATCATGGTTCTGGATCGTCTCGGCTCCTCACTAAACGATGCACTAAAGAAAGTTTTCAGAGCACCAGTCATGGACGAGAAAACAGTAAAAGAGCTTGTCCGTGACATCCAACGAGCACTACTCCAAGCTGACGTCAATGTCAAACTGGTTCTAGAAGTTTCTAAAAACATCGAGGAACGGGCACTAAAAGAGAAGGTTCCTCCAGGAGTTTCTAGAAGAGAACATGTAGTCAAAGTAGTTTACGAAGAGTTAACACGTTTTCTGGGCGAAAAATCTGCCTCACTAAAGATAGAACCCGGAAAAAGGAAGGTTCTGATGCTTGTGGGAATCCAAGGCTCAGGAAAGACCACCGCATCCGGAAAACTGGCGAAATACTTCCAAAAAAGAGGCTTAAAAACCGCCCTAGTTTGCACAGACACTTACAGACCCGGAGCTTATGACCAGCTTAGTCAGTTGGCAGCCAGAGCAAACATTGCCGTTTATGGTGAACCAAAAGAAAAGAAATCTGAAAAAATCGCTTTGAATGGCTTGAAGCAATTCAAAGATTATGAGCTTGTCATTATCGATACTGCTGGACGCCACAAGGAAGAGAAGGGCCTTATTGATGAGATGAAGCGGCTAGAGAAAGTAATCAAGCCCGACGAAACGATTCTGGTCATAGACGGAACCATAGGTCAACAAGCATCTATACAAGCCAAAGCGCTTCATGACGCCACGCCAATAGGTTCTATTTTGGTGTCGAAACTTGACGGCTCTGCTAGGGGAGGAGGCGCCCTCTCGGCGGTGGCTGCTATCGGAGCACCCATAAAATTCATCAGTTCGGGCGAGAAACTTGACGACATCGAACAGTTTGTTCCGTCTAGGTTTGTGGGCAGATTGCTGGGCATGGGGGACCTTCAGAGCCTCGTTGACAAAGTTCGTGACGCCGAGGTGAAGGTGCCCGAGAAAAAGGTTCGCGCCTTTATGAGCGGAAAATTCACCCTCACGGACATGTATGAACAGTTCGAGTCTATGAAAAAAATGGGACCCTTAAAGGGTCTCTTGAAGATGATTCCGGGAATGAGCTACAACGTTCCTGACGACAAGATGAACTTGGCTGAGGATGCCCTCAAGAGATGGCGCGTGATCATCCAGTCTATGACTCCCAAGGAAAGGGAGAAACCCAAGATTCTTTCATCATCCAGAATCCGCCGGGTTGCCCGCGGTTCAGGCACCACAGAAAAGGAAGTGAAAGAACTGCTAACACAGTATAATAACATGAAAAAAATGATGAAAACCTTTAGAAGAAAGCGGATGCCCTCCTTCTTCGGAAAAGGTCTTCCCACCCCTTGAAATCCAGAATCATATAGTGAACTGTATCATTAAAGGACGAGATTTTTGTGGAACTGCTCAAAAAGGCGCAAGAAATGCTTGAAGCGCACCCTATATGCGACCACTGTCTAGGGAGACAGTTTGCTCTCCTTGGCTACGGCTTGGGTGATCAAAACCGAGGCGAAACGCTGAAGCTCTTGCTAACCATGAAAAATCATCAGCTAGCGCTTTCCGGCACGAAAGAAGGATTTTCGAACCTCAGACTCTTGGCTTCGAACGGGTCTTTCGAGATGGCAGCTGAAATACTCAGAAACATGAGAAAGAGACCTAGAAAGCAGAGTGAATGTTACCTTTGTCAGGGGCTCTTCAAAAGCGTGGATACGCTGGTGCAGAACGCTTTGGATGCGCTTGAAGCCTACGAGTATACCACCTTTCTTGTTGGTATAGAATTGCCGACCACAGTTGAGGAGCGAGAAGACGAGTATAAGGCACGCTTTGAGGTGGGCTATGGAGAAAGCATGCGGAACGAGTTCAGCCGCGAAATCGGAAAAAAGATTGTTGTGGCTACAAATAAGCTGGCTGACTACAAAAAGCCCGATGTTGTGGTTCTCGTCAGACCCTTCACTGGAGAGGTTATTATCCAACCTAACCCTCTCTATGTTCGTGGAGAATACAAGAAACTCGTTCGCGATATTCCGCAGTCAAAATGGTTCTGCAGAAGCTGCCGGGGCGAAGGATGCCCAAAATGTAACGGCACTGGAAAGATGTACCAGGAATCGGTTGAGGAGATAATTGCCGGACCGCTTTTGGAGAAAACTGGAGGCGAAGACGTGGCGTTACATGCATCTGGACGAGAAGATGTGGATGCTCGGATGCTGGGAATGGGAAGACCCTTTGTTATGGAAGTTAAAAAACCTAAAAGACGCTTCATTGATCTCCGAAGTCTCACAAAACAGGTTAATGAGCTGGCTAACGGCAAAGTTGAGGTTTTGAATCTTCGTTCTGCAAGCAAAGATGATGTTAAACTATTGAAGAGGGGCGAGGGGTCTTCAAAAATCTACAAAGTTTTCATCGATTTTGACCGAGATGTCTCGGATGAGGAGTTGGATGCTGTATCCGAAACATTAACTAAGGCTAGCATTCGTCAGCAAACGCCTTTACGTGTTTTGCATCGAAGAGCGGACCTAGTTCGAGAAAAGTACATATATGAGGCGCATATAAAGAGGTTGGCGCCTAACCGCGCAGAGATGAAAATACGTTGCCAAGGAGGGCTTTATATTAAAGAGTTGGTAAGCGGCGATGAAGGGCGAACCGTCCCTAGCGTAGCCTCCATTATCAACGCTAAAGCCAAGCCTCTTGAGTTAGACGTTTTGAAGGTTATCATGGAGGAATCTTAGTTGGGAAGAAAAGCGAAAGGTTACCGTAGAAAAACCCGTCACCTCCTAAAGAGGAAGCCTAGAGAACGGGGAAAGACAGGACTCAGCAAGTTGCTATATAATTATGAACCTGCTGAAAAGGTTGTGATTAAGCTAGACCCTAGCATGCATAAGGGTATGCCTCATCGAAGATTTCACGGCAGAATCGGTGTTGTCGCCGCGAAGAGGGGAAGAAGTTACGTCGTTAACGTGACCCAAGGGAAAGCAATCAAAGAAATCATTGTTCGCCCCGAGCACATCACGCCTCATAAGGAGGCATAGAACATGGCACGAAAGGCGCTGAAGGAACGTATCATCACGGTTCCCCAAGTGAAAGAAGCATTGGAATCCATCGGTGAGGAACGGCTGGATCAGTTCCAGAGACGATCCCTTGATTACGCAACAAAATTCGCCAAAGTTGACCCTGACAAAGTAGACAATCTTTTGAGCAAATTTGTTGAAGAATTTGAAGTGGACGAAGACGAGGCTGTGCAAATACTAAACGCTATGCCTGAAAGCATCCACGAGATCAGAGTGTTCTTGGCTGGCGGTCGCAAGATAATTGAAACATCTAAACTAGAAAAAATACTGGATTTTTTGAACAAGTATAGAAAAAAGGAATAAAGGACTTTTTCTATCTATATAATACCTAAACTAATTGTTACCATTTCGGGGCGGGGAAAGAGTGGAAAGGAGCGAGAAGAGATACGAAGAATACGCTTATATTCTGGATTATCTTCCGCATGGAAGACCGGGGACTCATCCGGGGTACAGAGCGGGGGCATTGGTTCAAGTTGTCGGGGAGGAATACTTCACCTTCCTTGAGGCAATCGCTAGAGAAGGCATCCTCCTAAAAACCGCTGACCGAGTCTATGTTGGAAAAGATTCTCGGAGAAAAATAACCTACATCATTGGGCGAATAAACTATGAAGATCTAACATCCAACGCTAAGATGGAGCTTTCTGGAACCGTAGAGAAGATAGTGCTTAACCGAGAAAAATGGTTCGTTAACTTCTTCAACACCGCCCAAGCAATAACTCCCAGAATGCATGCCCTAGAACTGATTCCTGGAATTGGGAAGAAGTACATGTGGCAGATTCTTGATGAAAGAGACCGGAAGTCTTTCCAGAATTTAGAGGATTTACAGAATCGCGCCAGCATGCCTACCCCCTCCAAGCTCATTACAAGGAGAATTTTGGAGGAACTTGCTGGCGAAAGCAAATATAGACTGTTTACGAGAGCGCCCTAGTGGAAAATAGTAATCTTCTTCGAATGGCGAAGCATCTTCTTCGCCTTTACGGCGTTTCCCCAAAAAAACGTTTAGGCCAAAACTTTACTGTGAACTCTGACATCTTACAACGTTTAGTGTCGCATGCTTCTTTGACTAAAGATGATGTTGTCTTAGAGGTTGGAGCAGGATTCGGTTTTCTGACACCTCTCCTTTCTGGCGCCTGCAAAAAAGTCATTGCGGTCGAGGTTGACCCCGCGCTTGTGAATTTTTTGAGGAAGCAACTTCACAGCCTACAGAATGTGGAGTTAATCGAAGGCGACGTCCTCAAGGTTTCTCTTCCTCCATTCGACAAGGTTGTTTCTGCTCCTCCTTACTCTATTTCTTCTCCGCTTCTTTTTTGTCTTCTAGAAAACAAGTTTGATTCTGCTGTTTTGATTCTTCAGAAAGAGTTTGCTGAGAGATTAGCGGCTTCGGTGGGAAGCAAAGATTACGGAAGACTAACCGTTACTATCTACTACCGAGCAGATGTAGAGCTTCTGGACCCTGTCCCAAGAACGATGTTTTATCCGCCGCCAGACGTTGACTCCATAATGGTGCGCCTGAAACCTAGAACTGCCCCTTTCCATGTGGACAATGAAGAAACATTTTTTGATCTTGTTCGAACACTCTTTACTCAGCGAAACAAGAAAGTAAGAAATGGCCTGATTCCTTTCTTACGCAAACGTGAACTGTCCAGAGAAGATGCGGTGGAATTGGCTGACTCTATGGTTTATAGCGCGAAGAGGGTACGGGAATTGGCGCCAGAAGATTTTGGGATATTGACCAATGAGCTTCTTCGAAAGCTTTAGACCTCTGCTTATTATCAGATTGTGGTCGGCGGGTTTTTGTGCTGTTATATAAGGACTTTAATGATGTTCTTGGCAAATTCTTGTTAATGGTTGTGATTAAAAACGTATTGCACAATATGCTTTCAAAAACAGTTCGCAATGAATGCTATTATTCGCTAACTG